>UEXM01001882.1_pt1 | contig 16175 bp, 9 predicted proteins | sample 1796661 | NCBI WGS metagenome assembly UEXM01 (sample SAMEA4772469, study PRJEB27181) | metagenome | reverse complement strand
AGATTTCACGCGCTGTAGCGCTCACTATTTACATTTTAATAGAGCATTTTGCCAATACAGGTAAAGACCCAATGCGCGCATTATTTGACGAGCCAAACGATTTAGAGCTAATGCAAACCTTGGTACAACTTAATAAACATTTATTTGATCAGCTTGAAATATTCTCGGGTTCTGATTTACGCAAAGATGTGTATTTACGCATGGTACGTTTAGGCCTTGCCCGCGAAGTGGAAGGCGGCTTTATGCTACAGGCGCCAATTCATCGCTATATTGATGCCTTAATGGAAGTAAATGAAGAAACCTTTTTAGGAGAGGACGAGGAATGAAAAACTTATACGGACTGAGTAAACTCGCCCTACTTAATACTGCAGGCTATGCAAAGTGTGTGATCCCACTTGATAAAAGTAGCTCGATTTGTGCGCCTAACAACACAGGTAAAAGCTCAGTAATTAATGCACTGCAATTTCCGCTAATTAACGATTTACGCCTTACCGAGTGGGATGGCCACGATTTAGATGAAACCCGTAAGTTTTATTTTTCATCAGATCAATCGTACATTTTATTGCAAGCCGATTTACCCCATGGCTCAGTTGTCATTGGCGTAGCTGGCTTAGGTAAAATTGCCGGTTATGCACACCAATACTTTTGCTATCAAGGCAAACTTGATTTAGCCCAGTACACCCAAGGCAATACCATTATTAAGTTTACCAAGCTGTTTAATCACTTAAAGCAGCAAGGTTACAACCCGATAGAGCTTAAAGCGCAAGAGTTAAACGCCCTACTTACTGGCGGTGCAACGCAATTTGATGGTGAGATCAATTTAAAAATGATCCCCCTTAACAACGTTCAAGACTCTGCAATATACAAAGAAATATTTCGTCGTATTCTTAATTTACATAAATTAGGCGCAAACGACGTTAAGCGCTTTATGTTACGTGTGTTTGAACGCCACATGTCAAATTCAAAGGTCGACTTTTACGAAGTATGGCGCCGGTCGTTTGATAAAGTAAACCGCGCAAAACGTGAATTAAAAGCGCTAGAATCAATGCAAGAGCCCATAGCCGCCCTTGAATCTATGCTTGAAAACCAAACCGTTCTTAAAGGTAAACTGGCCGCTTATGCACCAAAAATTGACCAAGCACTGATTAATTTTGATACGTATCAGGAAGAGCAACTAAGCGAACTCAACATCGCTCTTGAAGATATTGATCACGAAAAACACGAGTTTGAACAAAAGCAAGGGCTATACGTGCAACAATCGCGCGATATAGAGCGCAAACAAACCCAAATTGAACAGTGGTTTTTAGATTACAACGCTCTTAAAAGTGAGTTTGAGCTGGTTAATAAAGCCACGCTCAAAACCAGCTTAACGCAGTTAAAAAATGACTACGAGTCGTTGTCACACTCAATAACGAGTGCACAAGGTCAAAGCCTGCACACCCTTGATTACCGCATTGGCGAAACACAAAAACAAATTAAAAGCTTAAAGTTACAACTTAAAAACTTAGAATTTAATTTATTCACTCGTATGCGTGAAGACTTATCACTGAAAGAAGTTGAAGAAATATCGCGTCTATTAAACCCCGATCTTCTCTCCTTTGCCACCACCAGTAATGGCGATATAACCATTGATGACGAAGACGCCTTTGGTGAATTTTTAGCACAGCTCAGCGAAAACGTAAAAGGCGGTGTACTCACCCTGCCCGGTGCCAGTATTAAACTTAAAAAACTCTCGCCTGTGCAAATGCAAAGCGGCGAAAACAAAGAGCAACTGAGTGCTCAATTAACCGCACTTGAGCAATCATTAAAAGAGTTTAAACAACAGCGTGAAGTGGCCGCCAATGTTGCAGATAAGCAAAAAGAAAAAGACGCGCTATACGATGAGCTTATGAGTGCTGAAAGTGCACTTAAACGCTTAGAGCAATTTGAAGTGATGCAACAATCGGTTGACGCCCAAGCAATGCTAAAAGAGCAGCTTTTAGCCGAACGCGAACAAGTTGACGACTACCTACAAGATATTCAAAAAAACAGTGGCTCAATTGCTGATAGACGTTCACTAATTAAATCAAAACAAGCGCAAATTAATCGTCAAACAGAGCGCTTACGCCAAGTTAAAACCGAGCGTATTGACCACACTTTAGATTTATACAGTGGTAAAGTAACGCCTTACATGATTGATATAAAAATCGATTTTGATAATTTAAGCGATTTAATTCACCACTTTAATAAAGACTGCCAAGAGCTACGTAATTTCGATATAAATGTACGTAATACTTATATGCATATTTATAATGCTGGTATCACTAAGTTTGATAACGAAAACGATGAGTTTAGTAAATACCAAAAACTTATTAGCGCGTTTCATAATATTGATAACGAGCGTGATGCTGTTGAGCGCCAAGGTCGCGTTGCTCTCACCGAAGTGGCCGCCACGATTAAAGGCTTACGTGAAGATTTAGACCGCCTACGTCGTGAAATGAATAGCTTTAATAAAGGCATAAGCCAGCATCGTATTTCAAACCTGCAAGCGTTTAAAATTAATATTATCCCGCGCAAAATGTTGGTAGATAGCATTGATACTATTATCAGTACCTCTAACCAAATTGAACAAGGCGATACCCTAGATTTACTCAGCCAAGAACCTTACAGCGAGAGCGCGGTAAACGACGCAAAAGATCATTTAATTAAACTCGCCTCAGACAAAGCAGGCCTGACCCTTACCGATTTATTTGATATTCGTTTTGAAGTGGTTAACCGCGCGGGCGAAACCGAGCACTTTGAAAAGATAGACTCGGCTGGCTCAAATGGTACGCGTATCACCATTAAGCTATTATGTGGCATGTTGTTTATTCGTTATTTATTAAGCGATCAGGAACAAAACTTATACCGTATACCTATTTATATAGATGAAGCGGCTGATATCGACCCGCAAAACCAAAAGGCAATTATAGAAACTGCCCTGAGCTTTGGCTTTGTGCCAATATTTGCCTCCGTTAAACCGCAAATAAGTTGTGATTATATTGTGCCAATTCGTTCAGTAAAAGACGGTGCACAAAACTGGGTAGATGAAAAAGATTGGATTGAGGTTGAACATAAAGCCTCTCTACTGGACTAAGAATTAATTGGCTATTCATCTTAGTCAGTTACACTTATTTTTAGATTTTAAATTACCCTCGCCCATGGTAGTTTAAACAAACGCACTTTATTGGAGCAAACGGTATGAAACATATATTTATTGTCGCAGCACTGGCGCTACTTACCGCCTGTACACAAACGCCCGATTGGGATTACGATAAATCAGCAAACTTTAGTAACTACAAAACGTTTGCTTGGGTAGAAAACGCGAGCCTAACCAAAGACACGAATAACTACCAAATCAGTGGCCTTATGGAAAAACGCGTTCGCAATGCGGTAAACAACCAACTAAGCCAACAGTTAGGTATGCAATTGGTTGACGTAGCGCAAGCTGATGTACTTGTTAATTACCATGCAAGTGTTGATAAAGAGCTAGAAGTAGATACCTTTAACGTAGGCTACGGTGCACGTTGGGGTTACTGGGGCACAGGCTTTAACCACGATGTAAGCGCACGTGAGTATGAAGTAGGCACGTTAGTTATCGATATTATTGATCGTGAGTCAAACCAATTAATTTGGCGTGGTGCTAAAGATGGTCGTTTAAAGAAAAAACAAACTCCATCACAACGTGAAGCAACCATTAAAGAAACGGTTGCCAATATTTTAAGCAACTTTCCGCCTAAAACGCAGCAATAAACTTTAATTAATATTTAAAAGCCCGCAGGCTCGCGGGCTTTTTTGTGAGAAAAGGAATTTTTCGGTGACATTTAAAAAGCTCCTAACCCTTAGCTTATTTTTACCCCTGCTTTGTGCGTTCCATGCGTACGGCACTCAACTACAGTTAAAGCCTGGTATATGGCAAGGAATTTATAAAGATCATTTTGAGTACAATGTACTGGAAATTAAAGAAAACGGAGAACACCGTTTAATAATAGCAAGTATCGCCAATGCATTTTATAGAAATAAATCAATTGCGTTTAGCAATAATGATATCAAATGCAGTCGCATTAATTGCACTATCAAACTTGTTAGCCCCTATAAAGAACATCTGCAATTCACATTGATTTTAAGCCCCTTTTTAGATAATTCATTCGAGGTGTTAGAAATTTATTCTAATGCAGACGATAATTTTGTAATGTCAAAAACGTACCGATTGGAAGAACAAAAAGGGCAATCTACCGTTCGTACATTTTTAGGTAAATACCGCTCTAAAATAGATGAGTTAGCTGCTATAGAAAAGACGGGCCTACATGGTTTTTGGGTAGGATTATTAAACTTAGACGGCAAGCAAGAACTAGCAAGTATTGAATTTCACCCCAATAAAAAGTCGTATTTCAATTATTTTACAAATGGGACCAATGACATAATTAGCACCTCTTTTATGCCACAAGATATTCAAGAAAAAGAGAGGATATTGGAAATAACCACCAGCCATCCACTTTTCGCAAATAAGCTAATTATTCATAAAGACAACCGAGAACTTAAAGGCTATATGTACTCAAACCACAAAGGCACAACACTTCAAACTGGCTCGTTCAAATTATATCGTTTTGAAAGGCCTGAGTACCCTTAAAGCTATCACGATTTATACTTGTGCAATAAATCAATTGGGATATGGCAATAATCATTAGGGTGATTGGTTAAACGGTCTTGATGCTCGGGATCGCTAGGGACATAATTAGTCAGTAGCGCTACTTGTACCGCTATTTTTTCAGCATCATCACGCTGGCTAATATAATCTCTGGCGATGTTTAAATGATTGCTGTCTTGGCTAAAAATGGCGGTGCGGTATTTTTCGCCTACATCGTCACCTTGTTTATTGATACTGTATGGGTCAATAATTTCAAAAAAATAACCGATTAATTCATTTAAGGTCACTTCTTGAATATCAAAGGTTACTTTCACGCATTCGGCATAGCCATCGTATTCACCTTGTGTTGTGTTACTCGTGCCATTGGCACGCCCCGCCTCAGTAGTCACTACTCCAGGTAAATACTTCATAAATTCTTGCACGCCCCATAAGCAACCACCAGCAAAATAAAGTGTGTGCTGATTTAATGAATGACTCGATTGTTGTGTTTGCATAATAAAGTGACCAATGTAAATAATTTATGGGATGCAGAGTTACTATTTTGTAACGCTAGGTTTGATTATCAAATGCAGTTTTTTATCATTAATGTACAATAGCGCCCAAAATCACCCTAGCTTAGTGAGCTTACCTTATCATGTGATAAAAAATGATAGGTATTTAATTGTTAGCGCCATTGCATAAAATGAGAATAATGATATGAATCGTGCCCCGCACCTTATTATACCGGCTGTACTAGCCAGTATTTCAACTGTTGCTTATGCAGAGCAGAGTAAAGAAACAGCAACCATAGAACAAATAACAATTGAAGCGTCACCCACTGCCAATACCTTACCCGTTGGTACATTTGATTCCCCTATTTCAAATTTAGAGTACGACCCGCGTGTTGACTTGCAATCACGCAATATGGCTGAAGCACAAGCTGATGTAACGATACGCGGAGGGATTTTTGAAAATACCGGCTTTAGAGTCGGCAGTGCAACTCTACTCGACCCGCAATCTGGTCACTATTTTGCAGAAATTCCTATTGCACCACAAATGCTAACAGGTGCCAGCGTATTAACCGGAGCCGATAATGCACTTAATGGCATGAATAGCTCAGTAGGTACTGTGTCATTTGCTTGGAAACCAATAACAACCGGTGGCAGTGTCTCTTTGGGCGCTGGCTCAAATGACTTTAACCTACAAACAATTCATGCAGGTGTGAGTACTCCAATTGAAGCAAACGCTAATTGGCGCATTGGTTTTGAAGGTGAATATTCGCACTCACAAAGTGATGGTTCAATTGATTTTGGCGATCATGACTTTACCCGTACTTCTGGCAGAGTGCAGTTAACTGGGAGCGATTCACAAACTGATTTATTTTACGGCTTACAAGAAAAGTTTTTTGGTTGGCCAAACCTTTATACCCCCTTTGGTGTAAATGAAACCGAAGACTTAGAAACCCAATTATGGATGCTCAACCATAAGCAAGCCTATGCTACCAACAGTGAATTTGAAGTATCGGCTTATTACCGCAAGCATAACGACCATTATGTTTATTCAAGAGAGAACCCAAGCGCGTTCCAAGCATTTCATGAAACACAAGTAAAATCATTGGCTATTTCAGGTCGTCATGCGCAAACAAAGTCAGTTGCAGTTAATTACTCGGCGCAATATATAGAAGACAGTATTGACTCCACCACCCTTGAAAATAACTTTACTTCACGTAACTACTTTAAGCTTAGTGTATTACCTGAATACACAACAGCACTAGCAAGCAACCAGCAACTAACCGTGCGTTTAGGGGCTGCATTTGATAACACCAGTCGTGATGATTCTGAGCTATCACTGATTGGTGATGTTAGTTTCAATACCCAAAATAACGATGGCACTGAGCGTACGCTGTACTTGTCGTATGCCGAGGCAAGCCAAGTAGCAGGCTACACCGCCATTGGTGGCAGTGAGTCAGGTGGTTTGTTTAGAAGTAACGCTAACCTTGAGCGTGAAACCACCAAAAGCTTAGAGCTGGGCTTATTACTTGAGCAACAAAGCTGGCAACTCAATTCAGCGCTTTTTTATCGTAAAGATAACAACCTAACCGATTGGACATTTAACTTTGAGTCAAGCTCAGCGCGATTTGCACAGCCGGTTGATATTGACACCACAGGCCTTGAGTTTTTAGCCACAAAGCAATTTGATAACGCAGAAATTATTGCCAGCTATGCGTACTTACATAAAACAGAAACCTACGGCGCTGAAAATATTGATGCTAGCTTTTATGCCTTAAATTTTCCTGCTCATCGTGTAACGCTCGGTGCAATTTGGAACCCGACGGATATGTTAGAGTTTCGAGTAGATAATGAGTGGCGTAAACAGCATAAAAATGCCCTTCGCCGTTCAGGTGACGAGGCACTATTTACTCAGCTGACGTTAAAAATAACTCCACCAGCTGTGCCTAACTTCTTTATTAGTCTTGCGGCTGATAACTTGTGGGATGAGTCGTTTGAGGAAATTCCAGGCACGCCAGGGCGCGGCGAACAATATACACTAAGTGCCACGTATAGCTGGTAACTTTATCGCTCAGCGAGGGCTTACTCCACGCTGAGCTTGTTTTTTTAATTAAAATAAGAAACAGACCAGTAGAAAGCTTAATTAGAAATTTCATTTCGCAGCCCTCCCTAAGTACTCTAAAAGCGCAGAATCCCCTCCTCTGTGTACATGCATAATTGAAATAGTATGAGCAAAGAGAAGTGAATGAGAAGTAAATGAGGTAACACTAGCGACAATGCTTAGTGGATACTTAATTGCACTCTCACAGTACTACTTTTAGAAACACAAAGTAAGTATCTAACCTGAACTCTGGTTAAGAGATTTACTAACATATTGAATCAAAATGATATTTATTTTTATTTTCTCAAGCTAGAGATTTTTAGTGAAAACAAGGCGAAATTACGCGTCAATAGCTAACCTATTGCAAGTAAATTCAACGCAGTTAGCGCTGAAAATAGCTGCTTGAGATGGATTTATTATCCGGAGTTCAGGTTATCAACACTTTTCAAGCGTATAAATTGTAAATATATGTGTATTTAATACAATAAATTAGGTTAATTGCTCTAATTCGGTAATTAACGTTAATGCGTGTTCATTAGATGTCCCACAAACATCTAAAGTGGCGCTAAAATCACTACACACTTTAGGGCGCGACTCATCACCAAATAGCTTACATAAATTACGCTCATCCAGCTGAATACAACGTTCTCCGGCCTTTTTACCATTTGGCATACCCGGTATTGGCGAGCTAATACTTGGTGCAATACAGCATGCTCCACAGCCTAAACGGCACGCCATTGATTGTGTTTTCATTATAACCTCAGTAATAAATTTCAATTATATTGTTGCTGCTTTGCATTTAAATAGAGCGATTTGTTCTATTTGCAACCGCATTGTGCAATGACTTGTTACATCTTCAAACACACTGTAAACACTTTATTGCGTATCATTAGTTCATCAGCACAATTTATGAAGGAATGTCTTGTGGCGACTAAAAAACAAATAATACTCCCTATCGCGGTCCTTGTTGGTGGCATCGCCCTCGCAGCGGGCTTTTCAGCAATGAAAAAACCACCAGAAGAAAAACCAGAACAAGATACTCGCCCATTGGTTGCAGCACAACCTATTCACCTTGATGCAATCACTCTCGATGTTAAATCGTACGGTATTGTGCAACCTAAAGACCGCACTGAGCTGATTGCTCAGGTAAGTGGCCAAGTTATTTCTGTTGCAGGGCAATTTGTTGAAGGTGCCTTCGTAAAGCAAGGAGATATTTTAGCACGAATTGACCCAAATGATTACGAAGCTGATTTAATTGAAGCTGAGGCTGGGCTCGCCCAAGCAAGTTCAGCGCTTGAGATTGAACGTGCACAAGCGCATGTTGCTAAAGCTGAATGGGAACGCATTAAAGCAGACTCAAGCGATATTACCGCTTCTGCGCTTTATTTACGTAAGCCGCAATTAGCAGAGAAAATGGCACGTTATCGTTCAGCACAAGCAAGTGTAAAACGTGCTAAACGTAATTTAGAACGCACGTATATTAAAGCCCCCTACGATGCAATTATAAACGCGCGTAGCATTAGTTTGGGTTCTGTTGTAAATCCAGGTAATAGCTTTGGTTCACTCAGTGCCACCTCGGTCGCTGAAGTACGTTTACCGGTTGCCGATAAAGAGCTGCAATATTTAAATAATGGCGGTATTGGTGCAACAGTGTTATTTAGTGCGCAGTTCGCGGGCAAAGAAACCACATGGCAGGCTAAAGTGGTACGCAGTGAAGGGGTGATAGATCAAAAAAGCCGTATGAGCTATTTAGTAGCACAATTACCAACCCCATATGCTAACAAAACTCAACCATTGCGTTTTGGCTCCTATGTTAACGCTAGCATAGAAGGTCGTGCAGTTAATAACGCCATTGTTGTGCCACATCATTTAGTCAAAGAAAATAAAATTGCGATATTAAATGACGATTTAACCCTGTCGTTTAAAACTCTCAATATTATACGTGAACAAAACGGCATGGTGATCGCAGACCAAGGGCTTAATGAAGGTGAACAGCTAATTACTTCAGCCCTTGAATACCCTACCGAGGGAATGGCGGTAAAAATTGAAGACGTTGTAACAACCCCAGACGTTACTCAACTTGCATTGAAACAGGAGTAACTTATGTCTACACGTGAAAAAGGCCTAATTGCATGGTTTGCGCGCAACCCTGTTGCAGCAAATCTATTGATGATATTTATACTTATTGGTGGCATTTTAACGGCGTTTACTATTCGCAAACAAATGTTTCCACAATTTGAAAGTAACTGGATCAGTGTCTCCGCGGTATACCCTGGCGCAGCCCCGCAAGAGGTTGAGGAGGGCATTACCATAAAAGTCGAGGAGAACCTTGAGGGTATAGAGGGAATAAAGCGCCTTATCACCTACTCCAATAGAGGCTCTTCACAAGCATGGATTGAAATAGAAGAGCAGTTTGATCCGCAAGAAGTACTCGATGAAATTAAAGTACAAGTAGATTCAATTAATACGTTTCCTGCGGGTATGGAGCGCCCTATTGTTCGTCGCGATAAATACGAACAAGAAGTAATGATACTTGCGCTTTACGGTGACATGAGTAACTACCAACTTAAAGAGCTCGGTAATGATATAAAAGATGAGCTTCAGGCACTGCCTAATATTAATTTAGTTAACTTTAATGGTGGCCTTAATTATGAAATTGGTATTGAAGTAAGCCCAGACAAACTGCGTGCTTATGGATTAACGTTTAGAGATATAGCCAGTGCAGTGCAAAGCTTTTCTGCCAATATGTCAGCTGGGCAAATTCGCTCTGAAAATGGCTACATTTCAATGCGCGTTGAAAAACAAGCCTACCGTGGTAGCGAGTTTGCAAAACTACCACTGATCACCCTTGCCGATGGCGCGCAAGTTTATTTAGCTGACGTTGCCACCATAAATGATGGCTTTGAAGAAGGCCTGCAATACTCAAAATACAATGGTAAAAACTCATTGTCGTTTGAAGTAAACGCCTCTAAAGATCAAGATATTACCGATGTTGCTAAAGTACTTAAAACCTATATGGCTGAAAAAGAATCGCAACTGCCTGCAGGTGTTAAGCTCTCTCCTATTGTTGATTTAACTTACTACCTCGAAGGTCGCCTCGATATGATGGTCGACAATATGATTTGGGGTGGCTTACTAGTTATGTTGGTATTAGCGCTGTTTTTACCATTACGTTTAGCTTTTTGGGTAATGATGGGTTTACCTGTGTCATTTTTAGGTGCCTTTTTGTTTATGCCAATTGGCTTTTTAGATGTCACCATTAACTTAGCCTCGTTATTTGCCTTTATACTGGTGCTTGGGATAGTGGTTGATGACGCCATTGTTGTGGGCGAATCTGCTAGTGCTGAAATAGAAAAACACGGCCATACACTCGATAACGTAGTACGCGGCGTAAAACGCGTGGCAATGCCAGCCACATTTGGCGTACTTACCACTATTGCGGCATTTTTACCGCAAACTCTTGCCACAGGTCCAGGTGCGGCTTTTTCTAAAGCCATTGGTGGGGTGATTATTTTATGTTTAATTTTCTCACTAATTGAATCAAAACTTATTTTGCCGGCACATATTGCGGCAATTAAAGACCGTAAACCAAATCCAAAAAACCCGCTTCACCGTGCACGTAAAGTAATGGATAACGGCCTAAAAAGTTTTGTTGATAACTACTACACCCCGTTTGTTGGTCGCTGCATTCATTATCGCTATACCGTAATTGTCGGTTTTATGTGTTTACTGATTGTCAGTGCGGGAATGTTTGCTGGTGGTTTAGTTAAATTTGTGCCTAATCCTAAAATACCGCACGATTTTCCACGCATTGATATAGAAATGAACTTAGCGTCTTCTGAGCAAGCAACGCTTGAGACAGCTAAAAAAGTAGAGCAGCTAATATTGAGCGTTGATAGCCAGCTCAAAGAGCAATACGGTAAACCGATGATCCGCGATTTATCAGTTAGCTTACGTGGGCGAACGCAAGCAAACATTATGGCTATTTTAGTTGAACCCGACCTGCGCCCTATTGATACCTTTGCACTGAGTGCCTTATGGCGCGAGCAAATGCCTAACTTACCGGGTGTTAAAACCCTAACCATTCAAGACAGTATTATGAACGGGGGTCGAGACGATGGCGATGTAAGCTTTAAACTCGAAGGTAAAAATGCACAAGTACTTAAAGAAGTCGCTGGTAAACTTAAAATCAAGTTACAAAGTATGGAAGGCGTAGGCGATGTTAATGACTCAATGCAAAGCGCCACCGATGAAGTACAGCTAGATTTAAAACCACTTGCTTACAGCATGGGGCTAACCCTTGCCGATGTAGCGTCACAAGTAAGCTTTAGTTATTATGGTCTTGAAGCACAACGTATTCTTCGCGAAGGTGAAGAAATTAAAGTGATGATCCGCTACCCAGAAGATGAGCGTAACTCAATCAGCGATATCGACAGCGTACGTATTATCACCCCAACAGGCGCTGAAGTACCATTAAGTGAAGTTGCTAATATTTCATTAGTTGATGGGGTTAATCGTATTCGCCGTGAAAATTCAAAACGTACAGTAAATGTGTGGGCTGCGGTAAATACTGACCAAGTAGAGCCCTTTGCCATTGCACAACAAATTCGTGATGAGTACTTACCTTCATTACTTAAAAACTACCCAGGGGTGCAAAGTAATGTGGCTGGTCGTATTCAAGAGGAAATGGATAGCGCTGATGAGCAATTACGTGACTTTGCGCTATCGATGATCATAATTTTTGCATTATTGGCTATTCCTCTGCGCTCTTACTCGCAACCATTAATTATTATGTCGGTCATTCCATTTGGTGTGGTTGGCGCCATGTTTGGCCACATGGTACTAGGTATGACCATGAGCAGCTTATCGATGTTTGGCATTATTGCGGTAGCCGGTGTGGTGGTTAATGACTCACTCGTGATGGTAGATTTTGTAAATAAAGCACGCGCAGAAGGCATGGCCGTAAAACAAGCCGTTATGCAAGCCGGTGCAAAGCGCTTTAGAGCTATATTACTTACCTCAATCACTACATTTATTGGGGTAATGCCAATTATTATGGAAACCAGCTTACAGGCTAAAATAGTTATTCCTATGGCGGTATCGCTGGCCTTTGGTGTGCTATTTGCCACGGTAATTACTTTAATACTTATACCTTGCCAATACGTAGCACTAGAAGACGCTAAGCGCCTTACCCGTAAGCTACTTGGTAAATCGCAGCCTATAAGTATTCAACCGGCACCCACTGCCAAATAATTAAAGTTTCTCTCCCAACCATTAAAGCTCGGCCTAATACGCCGAGCTTTTTATTGCCTGCATATTGCACTGCATTATTAATAGTTTTTATAAAGTGTTTCAAATAAATTATGGGTAATTATTTTAATTATATCAGCGTATTATGCGCCCTCAATTTAAAGCATCGCTAACGCATTATAATTTTATTGCTTAGCATTAAGCTCACATCGCAATGGTTTTGAGCCGCTTGTCAGTTAAGTGCCCTCCACTTAGTTCTAATAACGTGGGCGTGTTGACCTTTGGCGTTTGAATTTGCAGCAGTATGTTTGGTTTTTAGGCAAGGCAGAGCCTATGAAGTGTGGTTACTCCCCATAAATAGGCGATAACGTAGCATAAATGCCAAACATACGCTGCCCTTTGGGTTCTGCCTAGGGGCAATAAACTCTTTGTTGCCTACATGGATGTAGGTAAGGGGCGTGAGCAGGACGCGGAAGCTTTGCTCGGTTTTTACTTATTCTTACAGGGATGTAAGTCATTAGAATAACGCAGGAGCTGTTATCGAGCCCACTAGGTTACAAACCTCGCGCCGCGATTTGATCGCCCCTAGATTGAACAAATCTCAATCCGCAAAGATCAACACGCCCTATACACGTAAATTTAAAACACCTAAACATACTGCTATCCGCTTAAAGCGCTATGGCATCTAGTTTATTTATGCACCCTAAGGAACCCTATGTTTGATTTAATAAGCAAACGCAGCGCTAATTTAAAAAATGATGTATTAGCCGGCTTAACCGCTGTGCTTACGCTCATTCCCGAAGCCGTTGCGTTTACCTTTGTAGCGGGAATTGACCCAATGATGGGACTATATGGCTCGTTTTTTGTTGGCTTTATTACCGCCGTGTTTGGCGGCCGCCCTGGTATGACTTCGGGTGCTGCTGGCTCTATGGCTGTAGTCACCACCGCCTTTATTATTATGTTTGGGCTCGAGTACTTGTTGGCCGCCGTGGTATTAACCGGTGTGCTACAAGTAGTGTTTGGCGCTTTTAAAATGGGCAAATTTATTAGGCTGTTACCTCACCCTGTAATGCTTGGCTTTGTAAATGGCTTAGCTATTGTGATTGGTATGGCGCAATTTGGCCAATTTAAAGAAAACGTTCGCGTAGTTTACGATAAGCAACACGATATGTTTACCTACGCAGGCGATTGGATGCAACTAACCAGCCCAGCTATGCTTACCATGATGGGGCTAATTGCGTTAACCATGGCAATTGTGTATTTTTTACCGCGCTATACTAAAGCAATTCCTGCCCCTCTTGCTGCAATAGCAGTATGTACAGCGCTGGTCACCTTTACGCCACTTGAGTCAAAACTTGTTAGCGATGTTGTGCACACGCAGCGTACTTCAATGATTGAAAAAGAGATCATTACTGAAAACTTTGCAGCTATAAAAAATCAAGTACCTCATGGGCAATACAGTGAAGTGGCGCAAAATATTGCACTTGAGCGCCCAACCGATGCGCAAATTACGGCTAAATGGCAAGCTAACGAAGCGCAAAAAGTAGCTGAAGGCTTAAAAGACACCATTGACCCACTTGATGGCAGTTTAAAAGGTGCATTACCGAGTTTTCACTTTCCGCAAATTAGCTGGGATTTAACCAATAGCGACTCGCTTGATGCTCTTATCACCGTGCTAATGCTTGCGCTTATTTTGTCAGCTGTGGGGCTAATAGAAACCCTTATGACGCTTTCGCTTATTGATGAAATAACACAAACCCGCGGGCAAGGTAATCGCGAGTCGGTAGCGCAAGGCTCGGGCAATATTTTAAGCGGTTTATTTGGTGGCATGTGCGGCTGCGCCATGATTGGCCAAAGCATGGTGTGTTTAAATTCAGGCGGCCGAGGGCGTGCGGCAGGTATTGCTACCGCTTTATTTATGCTGGTATTTATTTTGTTTTTTCCCAGCTTAATTGAAATGATGCCGGTAGCATCTTTAATTGGCGTTATGTTTATGGTGGTTATTGCTACGTTTGAGTGGTCATCTTTGCGCTTATTTGGCCGTGTTCCAAAATCTGAAATATTTATCATTATTGTGGTATCTACCGTTACCGTATTGCTCGATTTAGCCGTAGCCGTAGGCATAGGTATTGTTATTTCTGCCTTGGTTTATGCATGGAACTCTGCAAAAGAAATTCGTATTAAATGCAGCGATGAATCGCAAAGCGAAAAAACCTACCAAGTAACGGGTAATCTATTTTTTGGCTCTATAACCTCGTTTAAAGAAGGGTTTAACCCACATAACGACCCACAAAAAGTGTGTATAGATTTTGCCAATGCCAGAGTGTGTGACCAGTCAGGTATTGAAGCCATACATGGTTTAAGTGAGCGTTATAAAGCATTAGGTAAAACGTTGCATTTGCGCCATTTGAGCCCAGAGTCTGCCAAGTTATTACAAAAAGCCGGTGATTTAGTAGAGGTTAACATTGTTGAAGACCCTAAATACCCTGTAGCCAACGACGCTATGGCGTAACACGTCTCTTAGGTAACTCACTAAAAAAGCTCGGAACTTCCCGAGCTTTTTATTTTTAAGTCAATTGTTTAAATTATTTTAAGCTGGTAAGCTAGGCACGTATATGGACACCCACGCATAAAAGGATGTAACTATGCCACTTGTACAACTTATTCTATTTATTGTTTTTGCTGTGTTAACCACAATTGGTTTAAAAAGAATAACCGTAACTTAATGCTATTTGGCTTCATTGCTATATCGTTCACATTTGTGGGGCTCGGCTTTTTGATAGGCGTAGATGAAGGGAAGTCAGGCATTAATTAATCAAAAAAATTTTAGCTTGAAAATTAAAGGGACTTTAATGCGCTTATACATACTGATTATTTCTTTAGTTATTTTTTTAAGTGGGTGCCAGAGCTATATTGCTTATCAAATAACTAAGCCTCCGCAGAAAGTTCTCCCTAAAGAATTTGAGAGCTCTATCGCTTTATCTGGAGTACAAACCCATTACTGTAGCAGCGAAGTAGATTGTCTTGATTTTAGGTTTATCTCACCTAAGGATATCGAAAGCTACCTACTCGATGGTAATACACTTTCGTTAAGTTTGATTGTTGAAGGAAGCACTGAAGATGAGGTTTTTGAATACCAACTTACTTCAGATAATTTACCAAACAACCAAAATAGCGGGCTTTTAATCATCTTTCCTGGGTATGGCGTAGACAGCTTAATTTACACCATGCAAGCAAGATGGCTTAGCCATGTCACTGGAAAAAATGTGATAGTGATGCCTGCAAGTAATCAATACGAGAAGTTTAGATTTGGTTTAAACTCGCTTGATGTGCTAGTCAATTATGTAAATAAAGAAAACTACACTGATATTTCCTTAATTAGTTACTCAATGGGCGCAATTGCGGGAGTTGAGTTGGCATCTAAGCTGAACATTAGTAAGCATATACTTTATGCCCCAATGATTAATTTTGAGGCCGCACTAACCACAATTGCTAACTTATCACACCCTATTTATAGCAAACTATTAGGCGATGATTATTTAAACGAAGTCGCGGCTAAGATAATTGAAAAAAGTGGAGTACCTCTAACTAAACTCGATATATTAAATAATCTAAATAAGACCCCGCATGCTAGGCAAACTTACATCTTTTCAAGTAATGCAGACAAAGT
>UEXM01001877.1_pt1 | contig 16186 bp, 13 predicted proteins | sample 1796661 | NCBI WGS metagenome assembly UEXM01 (sample SAMEA4772469, study PRJEB27181) | metagenome | reverse complement strand
ACAGCCTGATCGGCGAGTTCATCGGTCACAAATCCGGCCATGCCCTCAACAATGCCCTGCTGCGCGAGATTCTCCGTCAGGAGGATTCCTACGAGGTGGTGACCTTCGAAGATGCCACCGATGCGCCGGTGTCCTACATGCGACCGGTGCTGGCGGCGGCGGAGTAGCCGTACTCAGCAGCAAGTTGGAAACGTCGAAACCCTGTTGCCACCCGGCGGTTCTCCCGCCGCCGGGTGGTTTTTCGTTTCAGGGAAGGCGTGTTAGCCAGAGTTCCGGGCTTCAACACCGATCCGGTAATGCCCGGCGTTAGCCCCCTTTCACTTGCCTGTTACACACTCTCTGTTCAGGTATTCAGACATTGAAGGTGCTGTTCACCGTTGAACTTTTAAACGGTTGGCTCACTCTGATTCACCGCGGCTGGCCAGCCGCTGCAAGGATGCCTTGAGGCCTTTGTCCTCAATGGTGTCAGCCAGATCGGCGATTTGTCTGGCACTTTCCCTGGCCAATTTGGGCTTGTCCTGTTGGTTGGCACGGACGTTGCTACTCTGCATCTGGCGTTTTCCGCCCACCACGATTTTGATCTGCTGGCCGGGCAGGGCCTGCTGCAGTTTGGGCAGGTGAAAACGCAATAGCTGAGCTGTCGCGCTGGTTTCGGCAATGGCCAACCAGCGCATGCTGTCTTCGACCAGAGTGACTCGCTCGCGCAGTGCCGGTGGCAGGCAGTCAAGCGGATCGGTGGCTGCTGCGGTATCCGGCTCCTGACGAGCGGTCTTTTTGGCCTCCCTGGTCAGGCCGGAGAGAGTAGGGTGACCACTCAGCAGGGCGAGCAGGGCTTTGGGCGAAGTTGTCTTGCTCATAGGTTTTACTTAGACTAGCCTGCAAATTGTAAAAAATAATCAAGAAAACCAGTGCAACTATTTGAAATTCTTAATTTTTAGTCGGTGCGTTACACGAATCTATGAATATTTTAGTCATTAACAGCAAGCGTGGCCATTCGCGCACACTTCCGGTTCCGCGACACTGGCCCTGGTTACTGGCTGCCGTGCTGGTGGTAGTGCCGGTGCTGATGGGCGTTGGCGGCTACCTACTGGTGTCGCAACTTAACGACCAGCCCGAGTATACGCCGGTAATGACCGAACGTTTTTCCACCCATCTGGAAGAGCAGAAAAAGGCCCTGGAATCGCTGGATCGCCTCAGCCAGGAGCAGTTTCGGGCACTGACCCTGAAGCTGGCCCAGGCCCAGGCTCGACTGGTTCGACTGGATGCGCTGGGTGAGCGGCTGGTGGAAGTGGCAGATATTGATGGCGAGGAGTTTGATTTCAGTACCGTGCCAGGACTCGGCGGGCCGGAAGGTTCGGAAGAGGGCGCCAGCTACGAGCTGCCTTCCTTTATGGAAGCGGTGAACCAGATGGCGGACACCCTTGAACGCCGCGAGCGTCAGCTGGAAATTCTGGAAAACCTGCTGGCCGGCAAGCAGATTGAAGACCAGACCTACCTGTCCGGCCGGCCTCTTGCCAAGGGCTGGATGTCCAGCCGCTTCGGGCGTCGTTCTGATCCCTTCACCGGCCGTGTGGCCTGGCACAAAGGGGTGGATTTTGCCGGCAAGGAAGGCACGCCGATCATTGCCACCGGCGCCGGTGTCGTGACTTATTCCGGTGATCGCTCCGGCTATGGCCTGATGGTGGAAATCAACCACGGTAATGGTATTGCCACCCGCTATGGTCACGCCCTGGAATTACTGGTGGAGCCGGGTGAGATTGTTCGCACCGGGGACGTTATCGGCAAAGTGGGCAATTCCGGCCGCTCTACCGGGCCGCACATTCATTATGAAGTGCTTAAAAATGGCGCTCAGGTGAACCCTCAGCCCTATATTTACCGCGCTCGACGTTAAAGAACAGACGAAAAACGGCCCCTTGTAGGGGCCGTTTTTCGTTGAGCACCCTTGATAACCGGGAATACCACCTTATCTCTTCATCTTATTGTGTTTAGAATGGCTCACCTTGCGGCCAGCACTTTGCCGCCAACGGGCTGTTTGTCCTGACTTTTTACCGAACCGGAAGTTGTATGCTGGGTACCATCGTAAAAAAAATCATCGGCACCAAGAATGATCGTGAGCTGAAACGCATGGGCAAGTTGGTCGAAACGATCAACAGCCACGGGGAAGCGCTGACACAGCTCAGCGAAGCAGACTTGCAGCTCAAGACCCGCGAATTCCGTCAGGCGTTCCAGGACGGCAAGACCCTGGATGAATTGTTGCCGGAAGCCTTTGCGGTGGTGCGGGAAGCCTCCACCCGGGTGATGGGCATGCGCCATTTCGACGTGCAGATGATGGGCGGTATCGCTCTGCATGAGGGGCGAATTTCCGAAATGCGCACCGGTGAGGGTAAGACTCTGACCGCGACTCTGGCGGCGTACCTCAATGCGCTGTCCGGCGAAGGCGTGCACGTGGTCACCGTGAATGACTACCTTGCCGAGCGTGACGCCAACTGGATGCGGCCCCTTTACGAATTTCTGGGCCTCAGTGTCGGTGTGATTCTTTCCCAGCAGCCCACCGATGAGAAGCGGGCGGCCTACGCGTCTGATATCACCTACGGTACCAATAACGAGTACGGTTTCGACTACCTGCGCGACAACATGGCCTTTCGCCTGGAAGATCGGGTTCAGCGTGGTCTTAACTATGCGATTGTGGATGAGGTGGATTCCATCCTCATCGACGAATCCCGCACCCCGCTGATCATTTCCGGGCCGGCAGCCGATTCCTCCGAGCTGTATACGGCTGTCAATAAGCTGATGCCAAACCTCACGCCCGAGACGGAAGAGCAGGAAGGCGATTACTTTGTTGATGAAAAGCAGCGTCAGGTCGAGTTGACGGAAACCGGGCACCAGAAAATTGAGGCGCTGCTGGTCAGTAATGCTCTCCTGGAGCAGGGCGAAAGCCTCTACGCAGCTCATAACCTGGCGCTGCTTCACCATGTCCATGCGGCATTGAAGGCCCACGCTCTATTCCATGTGGACCGGGACTACATTGTCCAGAATAACCAGATCGTTATCGTTGACGAGCACACCGGCCGTACCATGCCCGGACGTCGCTGGTCCGAGGGCATTCACCAGGCGATCGAAGCCAAGGAAGGGGTGAATATCCAGCAGGAAAACCAGACCCTGGCATCTACCACCTTCCAGAACTATTTCCGCCTCTACAACAAGCTGGCGGGTATGACCGGTACGGCTGATACCGAAGCCCTGGAATTCCGTCAGATTTATGGCATGGATGTGGTGGTGGTGCCGACCAATCGGCCCATGGTTCGTGTGGATGCCAATGATCTGGTGTACCTGACACTGGAAGAAAAATTCGACGCCATCGTCAAGGAAATCAGCGAAGCGGTGGCCAAGGGTGCCCCGGTGCTGGTGGGTACCGCGACCATTGAATCGTCCGAGTATCTGTCCAAGCGCCTGAAAAAAGACAAGATTGCCCACGAAGTATTGAACGCCAAGTTCCACCAGCGTGAAGCACAGATTATTGCCCAGGCGGGGCGTCCTGGTGCGGTAACGATCGCCACCAATATGGCGGGCCGGGGTACCGATATCGTGCTGGGTGGCAACCCGGAAGAGCAGATCAAGCACATGGATACCCCCTCGGACAAGGAAGCGGAAAAAATTCGCGCCGAGTGGCAGGGCAACCATGACACCGTGATGGAAGCTGGCGGCCTGCATATCATCGGCACCGAGCGTCATGAGTCTCGCCGCATCGATAACCAGCTCCGTGGTCGTGCCGGTCGTCAGGGTGATCCGGGCTATACCCGCTTCTTCCTGTCCATGGAAGATGACCTGATGCGTATTTTTGCCTCCGATCGCATCCGCAACATGATGCGCTCTCTGGGGTTGGAGAACGGCGAAGCCATTGAGCACCGTTGGGTGACCCGGGCCATCGAGAATGCCCAGCGCAAGGTGGAAGGGCGTAACTTCGATATCCGCAAGAACCTGCTGGAATACGATGACGTGGCCAATGACCAGCGTCGTGTGATCTACACCCAGCGTGATCAGATTCTGGAAACCGACGATCTGCGCACCTCCGTGCAGGGCATTCGTTATGATGTGGTGACCGAGCTGGTGCACAGTTATCTGCCGCCGGGTTCCGTGGAAGATCAGTGGGATGTGCCGGGTCTGGAGAAAACCCTGGAGGCGGAATTCCAGTGTAATGCGCCGGTGGGGCAGTGGCTCAACGAAGACAACCAGATGCATATCGATGGTGTCATCGAGAAGCTGGTGGAAACCCTGGAGCAGGACTATCTGCGCAAGGAAGGGGAAATCGGCGTCGAGGACCTGCGCAAGATCGAAAAACACCTGATGCTGCAGATCCTCGACCGTCACTGGAAAGAGCATCTGGCCAGCATGGACCACCTGCGTCAGGGCATTCATCTGCGCGGCTATGCGCAGAAAAACCCCAAGCAGGAATACAAGAAAGAGTCTTTCGAGTTGTTCCAGGGGTTGCTCAACCAGATCCAGCATGAGCTGATTCGCGTGCTGCACAGCTTCCAGGTGCGACGTGATGACGAAGTGGAGCGCCTCGAGCAGCAGCGCCAGGAAGAGGCCCGCCGCCAGGCAGAAAAAATGAAGATGCAGGCGGCCCCGGAACCGGGCACTGATGGCACGGCCGGCGAGAATAATCAGGCCGACGGTACCAAGACCGTGGTTCGCGAAGGTCGAAAGGTGGGTCGTAATGAACCTTGCCCCTGTGGCTCGGGCAAGAAATACAAGCAGTGCCACGGCAAGATTGAATAAACCAGCCTCAAGCGACAAGCTTCAAGCTGCAAGGAAAACCAGAGCACCGGCAAAGTCGGTGCTTTCTTTGTTTGGGCTTGTCGCTTACGGCTTGAAGCTTGTCGCTGAATTTTCAAGGAAATGGTTATGACACAGACTGAATGGTTGCCTGTTCCCGGTATTCGTCTCGCTGCTATTGAAGCTGGCATCAAGAAGGCCAACCGCAAGGATCTGGTCGTGCTGGAGTTGGGTGAAGGCTCTCGTGTCAGTGGTGTGTTTACCCTGAACCGTTTCTGCGCGGCGCCGGTGCAGGTGGCGAAAAGCCGTCTGGCGCTGGGGACTCCTAAATACCTGATGATCAACACCGGTTATGCCAATGCGGGTACCGGAAAGAAGGGCATGGATAACTGTCTGGCCAGTTGTCGCCTGCTGGCCGATGCGGCTGGTTGCGCTGAGGATCAGATCCTGCCGTATTCCACCGGGGTAATCGGTGAGCAGTTTCCGTTGCCGGCGTTTGCAACTGGCTTGCCCAAGGCATTGGCGGAACTGGATGAGCATCACTGGGGCCGTGCGTCAGAGGGCATCATGACCACCGATACCTACCCCAAGCTTACCAGCCGGCGGGTGGAGATCGACGGTGTGCCGATTACTGTCACCGGCATGGCCAAGGGCTCGGGCATGATCAAGCCGAACATGGCCACCATGCTGGGCTTTATCGCCACCGATGCGCCTATCGCCAAGCCACTGCTGGATCAGTGGGTGAAGGCGCTGGCGGACAAGTCGTTCAACCGGGTCACGGTGGACGGTGACACCTCCACCAACGATGCCTGTATGCTGATCAGCACTGCTGCGGCCCAGATGCCGGAGATTCAGGCGCTGGATGAGCATAGCCAGGTGCTGTATCAGGCTCTGGAAAGTGTCTTCGTGGAGCTGGCTCAGGCACTGGTGCGCGATGGCGAAGGGGCCACCAAGTTTGTGTCGATTACCGTGGCTGGAGCGGCCAGTGAATCCGACGCCCGCATCGTGGCGGAAACCATCGCCCATTCCCCGCTGGTGAAAACAGCGCTGTTTGCTTCAGACCCAAACTGGGGCCGCATCCTGGCTGCCATCGGCAGAGCCCCCATTGCGTCCCTGGACGTGGACAAGGTCAATGTCTGGCTGGACGACCTGTTGCTGGTGGAGCAGGGCGGTGTGGCGGACAGCTATGAAGAGGCAAAAGGCGCAGCGGTGATGGCCCAGCCGGAAATCAGCATCCGTGCGGATCTGGCCAGCGGCGATGCCGAGTGCACCGTGTGGACCTGTGATTTCAGCTACGACTACGTAAAGATCAACGCGGAATATCGCACATAATCTGAACGCCGGACGTAAAAACTGCTGTAGGAGCTATGCTTGCATGGCGAACGTGCTCGCGACGTTCATCTGCTGTTGCGCCTGCGGGCATGGCTCTCCCGACGCTCCTTAAGAAACGTTTTTTATGACTACAACCACCCCCGCCATTACTGTCGTTGCCGCCATCATCCGCGGCAACGACGGCCGTATCTGCCTGAGTCGGCGTCCGGACCACAAGCATCAAGGGGGGCGCTGGGAGTTTCCCGGCGGCAAGGTGGAGCCGGGCGAGCCCCTATCGACGGCCCTGGCCAGGGAGCTGGAGGAGGAGCTTGGCATGCAGGCGGCCATCTCGTCCCCGTTTATGACTATCGCCCACCAGTACCAGGATCTGCATGTCACCCTGCATTTTCGCGATGTCACCGCCTGGCAGGGCGACCCTTCGGGCTGTGAAGGGCAGCAAGTGAGCTGGTTTGAGATTCCGGAACTGCCGGCGCTGGAGTTTCCGGCGGCGAACCGGCCGGTGGTCACCGCGATCACGCTTCCCGATTATCTCGCCATCGCGCCGGATAATATGGATCTGGAAGCTCTCAAAGCAGGTATCGGCCGTCTTGATGCTGCCCGTATGGGGCTGTATCTGCGCCAGTGGAGCGAGCATGCGGCACTGCCTGAGATTCTGGCACTGTGCCGGGAAACAGGCATAAAGGTATGGTTGCGGGCCTCATCGGCAGCGTGGGCGCAGCAAGTGTCCTTGCAGGGCGTCTTTGGGCTGCATCTGCCGGGCTCGGCATTGATGGATTGTCAGGGGCGACCAGATTTTGCGGGGGTGGTTTCAGCGGCCTGTCACAGCCGTGACGCCCTGGAAAAGGCGGCAGACCTGGGGCTGGATATGGCGCTGGTCTCCCCGGTAGAGGCCACGGTCAGTCATCCGGATCGTCCCCCTCTGGGGTGGCAACAGGCGGGGGAATGGATCTCTGGGTTGCCTATTGCATGCTATGGGCTGGGAGGTGTCTCGCCAACAGATCTGGAGACCGCCCGTCAGCACGGCGCCATTGGCGTGGCAGGTATCCGGGCCTTCTGGCCGGATGCCTCAACCTCTCTGTAGAGTGCAGCTGGCTTAGGCTCAGCGCACCCTACAGTAGGTGCCCCATACAACCAGTCCAGCAATTCCCCTATTGGAATCCAACCAGCGTACCGCGTTAACGGCCCACGCTTGAGCGGATTGGTCAGACGATCAAAACTCCTCAAAATCCCCGGGGGCATTGTCATCACCGGGAATCGCATGCCGTTCCGCCGCCCAATCGCCCAGATCGATCAACTTACAGCGCTCAGAGCAGAAGGGCCGCCAGGGGTTGTTGGTCCAGCGGGTGAGGGATTTGCACTGGGGGCAGGGATAGGTTTGGGTGGTGTTATTGGTATCAGACATGTTCAGAGTGCGTTAGCCAGTTCCAGGTAGCGTTGATGCAGGCTAGTCAGTTGCTCGTGAAGTGCCTGCAGCGAACCGTGATTCTCAACCACATCGTCGGCCTGGTCCAGGCGTTTGGTTCTCTCCATCTGGGCCTTGATGATGGCGGCAATCTGCTCTTCGGGAACATGATCCCGTTCCATGGCCCGTTTGACCTGCAATTCTGCCGGCGCATCAATGACCAGAATGCGGTCTACCAGCGCTTTCTGGCTGGTTTCCAGCAACAAAGGCGATACCAGCACGGTATAGATGGACTGACTGACAGCAATTTGCCGTTTCAGCTCCTCGCCGATGGCGGGGTGAGTAATGCCTTCAAGTACCTTCAGGGCGTCCGCATCTGCAAACACGATCTCGCGCAAAGCGCGACGGTCCAGGGCGCCATCCGCAGTGAGTACATGCTCACCAAAATGATTGGCGATACTCTTGAGTGCAGGCTGGCCCGGTTCCACGACTACCCGGGACGCCAGATCCGCGTCCACAATGGTGATGCCCTGCTGGGCGAGGAAATCCGTGGCAGCGGTTTTGCCGCTACCAATACCGCCAGTCAGGCCGACTACGAACATGCATACTCCAGAACAAGACTTCACTGGCGCTGGAGCTTGACCCCTTCGCTTTGCAAAGCAAGGCTCCAACGAAAATTATCCAGGGGTTTTTCAGCTATTAACTATTCACTGTTAACTATTAACTGATTCTGAACATCCCCAGATACGAGCTGACGATGGTATCGCCCCACAGCAATGCAATCCAGCCAGCGGCCGCCAGATAGGGGCCAAAAGGGATCTGGGTGCGCTTTTCGCCACCGAAGAGAGTGGCGATGAGGGTGAACACCAGGCCCACCACGGAAGAAAGCAGAATAATCAGCGGCAGATACTGCCAACCCGTCCAGGCGCCCAAGGCAGCAAGAAGCTTGAAGTCACCATAGCCCATGCCTTCCTTGCCAGTAAGCAGCTTGAACAGCCAGTACACGCTCCACAAGGACAGATAACCTGCCATGGCACCCACCACGGCATCCGGCAGGGAAACCGGTGAAACGCCAAGCAGTGCCGCCAACAGGCCGGCCCACAGCAGAGGGTAATTCATGCTGTCCGGTAGCAGGGTGGTATCCGCATCAATCATTGCGGCTGCCAGCAGCGTCCAGGTGGCAAACAGGGTAAAAGCCAGCCAGGGACCATAACCGAAGTGCCAGGCGCACAGGCCGGCCAGCACGCCACTGGCAACTTCAATGATCGGATAACGCTTGCTGATCGGTGTTGCGCAGCCTTTGCATTTGCCTTTCAGCGCTAACCAGCTCACCACCGGAATATTTTCATACCAGGTGATGGCGTGGTCACATTTTGGACAGCGCGAACGCGGCGTCACCAGGTTGAAGATCTCGCCATCATCCTCTGCGGGTAGCTCGAGAATTTCGCGGGCTTCCTGTTTCCAGCCACGCTCCATCATCACCGGTACGCGGTAGATGACGACATTGAGGAAGCTGCCAATTAACAGGCCCAGAAAAACACAGAGCCCAACCAGCAGGGTTGGGCTCGCGGAGAGGATATTCAGAAAACTGTCGATCATCGATTAGCCTACAACTGCGCCCATTTGGAAGATAGGAAGATACATGGCGATGATCAAGCCACCAATAACAACCCCCAAGACACTCATGATTAGTGGTTCCATCATGCTGGTTAAGCCGTCCACAGCATTATCAACTTCATCTTCGTAGTAAATGGCCACCTTCTCAAGCATCGCATCAAGCGCGCCAGATTCTTCGCCAATCGCTGTCATTTGCAAAGCCATGGCAGGAAAAACGCCGGTGCTGCGCATCGCAAATTGGAGCTGCTGACCCGTAGAGACATCCTCTTTCACCTGTATTACTGCATTGCGGTATACCACATTGCCTGTTGCGCCAGCACAAGCGTCGAGAGCATCAATCAAAGGTACGCCGGCTGCAAAGGTGGTGGAGAGGGTGCGAGCATATCTGGCAATGGTGGATTTGAATGCCAGGTCTCCAACGATGGGGAGTTTTAATACCAGCCTGTCCAGGCTATTTCTAAATGCTTCAGAGCGCTTTTTTAACTGAACAAAAATAGCGGAAAAGGCTATGAGGAAAATCACGATAAAAAAGAAGTTTTCCTGAAGCGATTCGGATAACGATATAACAAATTGAGTGAATGCGGGCAGCTCTGCGCCAAAACCATGGAAGAGATCTTCAAAAACCGGAACGACTTTAAGAAGCAAAATTGCAGTCACAATTACAGCGGCAACTACAACGGTTGCTGGATATTTCATTGCTTTCTTGATTTTTTGTTTTAGGGCTTCGCTCTTTTCCTTATAGAGAGCAACTCTGTCCAGCATGGTTTCCAGCGCGCCTGATTGTTCGCCTGCATCAATCAGGCTGCAATAGAGGTCGTCAAAGTAGTCTGGATGTTTTGATAGAGCGCCAGCAAAATTGTTGCCGCCTTCTACATCTACTTTTAATTTGAGGACCAGGTCCTTCATGCTGGGGTTGTCGAGCCCATCGGCAACGATCTCAAAGGCCTGGACCAAAGGGACACCGGCTTTCATCATGGTGGCCATTTGACGAGTAAAAAGTGCTATGTCGAGAGGCTTGATTTTCTTTTTGCCACCGAAACGAAGTTCTCGTTTTTTTACTACTTTCTTGGCGTTGATGCCTTGCTTGCGCAGCTCTGCACGAACCATGGCGGGAGTTTTCCCGGCGGCTTCCCCTTTGACTTTGGTCCCTTTACGATCCACCCCTTCATAAGTAAAAGTGACACTTTGTTGTGCTGCTGTTTTAGTTGCCATAATTAATGTCCGCTTGTTACACGGTTAACTTCTTCCAGGCTGGTTACGCCTTGCATGGCTTTCACCAACCCGGAGCGGTGTAGATCATTGAATCCTTCCTTGCGGCATTGGTCACCAATCTGAATGGAGTTGCCCTCTTCCATAATGATTCGAGCAATACCATCAGTGATCTTGACCACTTCGTAAATCCCTACGCGCCCTTTGTAGCCGTTGTTGCATTTATCGCATCCCTCAGGGCCGTATACAGTAAACTCGGAAGCCGCATCTTCTTCCGTGAATCCCATCTCAAGCAGCGATTGTTTTGGGATTTCCACCTTGGTTTTGCAGTGTTCGCAAAGCCTGCGAGCCAAACGCTGGGCGATAATCAATACCACGGAGGTGGCGATATTAAAGGACGGGACACCCATGTTACGAAGACGGGTCAGCGTTTCCGGTGCGCTGTTGGTGTGGAGGGTCGACAGTACCAAGTGACCGGTTTGTGCTGCCTTGATTGCAATATTGGCGGTTTCCAGATCGCGGATCTCACCAACCAGAATGACGTCAGGGTCCTGACGGAGGAAAGCGCGCAAGGCGGCAGCGAAGTCCATGCCCTGTTTGGGGTTGACGTTCACCTGGTTGATGCCCTCCAGGTTGATCTCCACTGGGTCTTCGGCAGTGGAAATGTTCCGCTCGGGCGTGTTGAGAATGTTTACCCCGGTATAAAGGGAGACGGTTTTCCCGGAGCCGGTGGGGCCTGTAACCAGAATCATGCCCTGGGGTTTTTGCAAGGCATCCATATAGAGCTGTTTCTGGTTTTCTTCGTAGCCGAGGGCGTCGATGCCCATCTTGGCCGATTCAGGGTCGAGGATCCGCAGGACGATCTTTTCCCCAAACAGAGTAGGGCAGGTGTTCACTCGAAAATCGATTGCTCGGGTCTTGGAGATTTTAAGTTTGATGCGTCCATCCTGGGGGACCCTCCGTTCCGAGATGTCCAGCCGCGACATGACTTTAAGGCGAGCTGAAAGCTTACTGGCAATATTGACCGGCGGTTTGGAGACTGTTTTGAGAATCCCGTCTTGGCGGAATCGTACTCGATAAGTTTTCTCATATGGCTCGAAATGAAGATCCGAAGCTCCGCCTTTGATGGCATCCAGCAGGAGCTTGTTGACGAAGCGAACAATGGGGGCATCATCTGAGCCGGATTTCGTCTCGTCGGTAGTTTTTTCCTCTGCCGCACCTATATCAAGGTCATCCAGCCCATCATCCAGGTCATCAAAAGCGCTGTCTTCTGAATCGGACTCAAGGTTATCGATCCAGTGGGTCAGCTTGTCTTGCTCAACAATAATGGTTTCAACGTTGAGGCCTGTATTGAAGCGGATTTCTTCCAGAGCGGGCAAGTTGGTAGGGTCGGCAACGGCCACAAATAAACGGCTGCCCCGGCGAAACAATGGCAGCACATGGTGCTTGGTAATCAGTTTGGGGTCGACAAGATCTTTGACCAGGCTGTCCCGCTGGAAGGTGCTGAGATCCAGGATCGGGTCTCCGAACTCTTCGGCAACGGCTCCGGCCACAACGTTGGCCGACAGCTTGCCCGAAGTGACGAGCTGGTAAACCAGGCTCATCCGTTCTTCACGGGCCTGTTTTTGCGCCTGCTGTATTTCCTCGGCGGTTAGTAGCTCCTGCCGAATCAGGCGCTGCGGTAAGCCGCTGAATGAAAGGGTCTGGCTAGTCATGGCAACCTGCTTGTTTATGCTTAGTATTGTCGGTATGCCCAACACTTTCTTCGTAACATACCGGTTGTGGTTGTCACAGGGAAGACCGGATGTCGCAAAATCAGTGCCTTGCCGCAGTTTTCTAAGGTATTTCCCCAGACTATTTCCGTCATGCCCAGAGAGGAATTTCCAGAGAGCCTCTTGTCAGGGTGTGGATGGTGTGACCCAGTTTGGCACCTGTGCGGGGGCGGGTGACATATAGTGTCAGCTGCTGACGTTAAGGGTAACCACGGGGGTGGCTGACTTAAGGTGCTTTCTGCACTAATCGGCGGCTTGACGCCAGAGAATCTGCCCACTCCTAATGATTTATTCTCATTGCCGAGAAGTTGGCCCACTCTGTGCATTATGACAATGCAGAGGCTCGCCAGGGGTGGGCTCACAACAAGATTTGCCAATTTAGTTGGAGAGAACGACATGAAAAAGCAAATGCAACAGGGTTTCACCCTTATTGAACTGATGATCGTGGTAGCTATCATCGGTATTCTGGCCGCTGTGGCTATTCCTCAGTACCAAAACTACATTGCTCGCTCTCAGGTAACCCGCGTCATGCAGGAAGCTGGTGCGATGAAAACGGCTGTTGAAGCTTGTATAAATGATGGTCGCCTGACACTGGGTACCGGTGCAGGTGAGTGTGATCCGGGTGCCACCGGCTCCAATCTGCTGACAGGCGCTTCCCAGGTCGGTGGCGCGTTGCCGGCTAATACTGGTGTACCGCAAGCTAGCTCACCTCTGATTGCGGCCACTACCATTGTTGCCACCTTTGGTAATAATGCCGCCGCAGTATTGCAGACTGGCCCAGCTACCTTGACCTGGACTCGTGACGCTACGGGTTCTTGGACTTGTGCTACCACTGCTCCTGCAAACCTGCGTCCGACCGGTTGTGCGAACTAAGCAGCTGGTATTGCATAAGGCTTGACCTCAATCAGCCTAGAAAACCCGGTGCGAAAGCACCGGGTTTTTTTATGGTGTAGGTTTTGGGAAAAGAGTAGTTAGAAGTCGGCGCGGTCTGAGAACTTTACTAGCGTTTTCGGCTTTGATGTCCTGTCATCTCACGATTTCTGAGCAACCTATTGGTATTCTGGATATGACGCTTGGTCGCGTGACTAGCTTCATTTAAGTGAAACTGGGCATCGATTCATATGCCGATCAGTATTGCAGTCGGAGAGATAAGTCAGTGGCTATTACATGCTTGGTTAAGGCTCCGGACGACAAAAACCAGCTACGGTTGTCGGGTAAGCAATTGGCATTTTCCAATGTAAGGTTGCCAGAAACCTCAAGAGCAGCTACGTCAGTAGTGTTCCCAGCGTTGTGCAGCATTTCGGCACTAAAGTTATCCAGCATAATCTGATCTGGTTTCAGCCGTGCGGCTTCCTCCAGCTCCTCCAGTGTTTCCACTTCTACAATGATCTTCTTTTCCGGCGCCAATGCCCGCGCCCGCTCGATGGCTGCGGTAATTCCACCACAAGCAGCCACATGGTTCTCCTTGATCAAAAACGCATCGTACAAGCCGATGCGGTGATTCTGGCAGCCCCCACAAAGCACGGCGTATTTCTGGCCAGCCCTAAGGCCGGGGAGCGTTTTACGCGTATCCAGAATGGTGACGTTCGTGCCTTCTACGGCATCCGCGTAGCGGCGCGCAGTAGTAGCGGTACCCATTAGGGTCTGCAGGAAGTTCAGCGCGGTGCGTTCGCCTGTGAGAATCTGGCGGGTGTTGCCTCGCAGGGTGCAGAGTGTGGTATCTGCGGTGAGCCGGTCGCCATCCTGCACATGCCACTCAATCTGCACATCGCCCAGTTGCCGGAAGACCTCATCAGCCCAGGGAATGCCGCACATGACCGCATCTTCGCGAGTAATAATGGTGGCGGTAGTTTCGCTGTCGGCATCGATAAGCTGAGCGGTGATGTCGCCGCTGCGGATGTCTTCTTCAAGAGCAAAGCTTACGTTGTGCTGAATATCGTCACGCACATAGTCGGGCAGGGTGATGGTCATGCTGTTCTCGGTGCTGAACTCAATGAAAACCCGCAGGCAGGCCTGCGGGTCATGTTATTGGGTGGTGTTTTCAATCGGGCCGGGTGGAAAAGAATTCCCGGCTGAGCCTGACCACCACGGGTGACAATAATAGCAGAGCAATCAGGTTAGGTATCGCCATCAAGATATTCATGATGTCGGCTAGTGCCCAGACCAGGTTCAGGCTGACGACGGCACCAAAAGGCACTGCCAGTACCCAGGTCACCCGGAAGGGCAGGACGGCCCGGTCGCCAAACAGGAACTGGGTGCAGCGTTCGCTGTACAGGCTCCAGCCCAGCAGGGTGGTGAAGGCAAAGATCGCCAGGCCGCCGGCCACAATCACATTGCCGAAGTCCCCGAAGGTAGAGGAAAAGGCCAGGGCGGACAGCGGTGCGCCTTCTGCACCGCTGGTCCAGGCGCCGGAGGAAACGATGGCCAGGCCGGTGATGGAGCAGACGATGATGGTGTCGATAAACGTACCCAACATGGCGATGGAGCCCTGTCTGGCCGGGTGATCGGTATTGGCGGAGGCATGGGCGATGGGCGCGCTGCCCAGGCCGGCCTCGTTGGAGAAGATGCCACGGGCAATCCCGAAACGGATCGCTTCCTTGACCAGGGCGCCCGCGAAACCGCCGGCAGCCGCAGTGCCGGTGAAGGCACTTTCGAAGCATAGGGCCAGGGCGGCGGGCAGGGCGTCAGCATGGTCTACCAGCACCACCAAACCGGCCAGCAGGTAGGCCAGCGCCATAAAGGGGACGATATAAGTCGCCACGGTGGCAATTCGCTTCATGCCGCCTAGCACCACCAGGCCCACGAGGACGGCCAGGGTGACCCCTGTTACCCATGCTGGAAGCCCGAAGCTGTCCTGCAGGCCGTGAGCGACAGAGTTGGCCTGGACGCTATTGCCAATGCCGAAGCCGGCCAACATGCCGAAGATGGCAAAAGCGATGGCCAGCCAGCGCCAATTTGGGCCGAGACCGTTCTGGATGTAGTACATGGGGCCGCCCACATACTGGCCGGCGCTGTCCTTTTCCCGATATTGCACGGCCAGTACGGCTTCCGCGTACTTGGTGGCCATGCCCACCAGGGCAATCAGCCACATCCATACGAGTGCTCCCGGCCCGCCGGAGTGAATAGCCGTCGCTACCCCCACGATGTTACCGGTACCGATGGTCGCAGACAGCGACGTGGCCAGGGCGGCGCCGGCACCGATCGTGCCGACCCCGATCTTCGGGCCGAACATCTGTCTGAAGCCAAACCCCAGCTGTCTCAGGGGCAGGAAACGCAGGATCAGAGTCAGATAGAGGCCTGTGCCAGCAATCAGGATTAGTGCCGGCCATCCCCACAGGAAGCCGCTGATCTGTTTAAGAATGGTAACCGCTTGCTCCATGGCTCTCGTCCATTGCCCCAAAAGGCCTTAGGCTATGGGAATTTAGCGGGCAGGGAAAGCTGGCGACGTGTTTGTGGTTGTCTAAATACAAAGTCTCACATGCCAACTAGTTCAAAATTATTAGCTTGATGGTGTGATAGCTTAGTTTAGTATTAAAACCACAGTCCCATTTTCTGAACGGGTGCAGCTTAATCCCGGGGGTGTCATGGCCAAGGTTACCCAGCTCAAATCGGTCGCTGCCAAAGCAGCCGCTAACAGCCTGCCCAGACCGATCGAAAAAGTGCGTGACCGCTATCTGTCGCTGGCGTCTTCCTATCTGGAGGATATGCTCGATGGAGCCGATGACATTCTTTATGACCTGGCGGAAAAAGAAGCGGATAGCGAGCGCGAGCGCTACTTTGATGCCATGCGTGAGCTGCGCATCCAGCGAGCTGGGCTGATGGCTGGCTTGAAACAGGTCATCCAGCAGCAGTTTTCCAATCTTGGACGCCCCCAGGAGGAAACGTCTTCACTGGAAAGTACCAAGCTTGATCTGGACTCACTGACTCTGGTCAATGAGGAAGAATTGGAAACCACGGTGGCCCTGGACAACATGGCTCGCCGTGCCCGCAATGGCTGTGTGGAACAGCTCAAGGTGTTGTGCCACCGCCTGGAATATCTTTTTGAAAGCAAGGCAGAAATCACCGAACGGAATAATCC
>UEXM01001875.1_pt1 | contig 16190 bp, 14 predicted proteins | sample 1796661 | NCBI WGS metagenome assembly UEXM01 (sample SAMEA4772469, study PRJEB27181) | metagenome | reverse complement strand
CATAAGAACCATATGAAGAATTTTTTTTGTTCTGGAGTTAATGCCGTAGTTGGCCTTTTATCATCAGCATATGTGTCATATGCATTTTTTAGAATTTCCTTATATAGACTTCCAGCCATTATTTCACCATGTCCCTGTACAACCTGTCTCCATCGATTGGAATTAAAACAATATCACCGTATGCATAATGAGCATCAGTTGGTTTATTATTGAACAGTCCAATCATCCAAAACATCTCTTTATTTCCATAATATTTAATGGCTAATTTATAAAGTTTATCTCCATGAGACCAAATATGCTCATATACCGCATAATCCTCAGAGGTAAAGTCATTGGAGAAACTATAATTATCATAATATGAAATCGACTCGACACCTCGATCTTCCAGTAGATCTTTATACTGTTGATCATTTAGTTGTTTTGTCTTTCTTCTTGTTGTATATTTTGGCATATTAAATTTCTCCTATTAAAATAAATCTTCCAAAGCATCACCTCGACTACTCCCATTATCTGTTTCCTTAACCTGCTCGGCAGTTTTATCGTTGTTCATACCTGCTTCGTCTTCTGCCTCGGTAGCTTTTGCTAGCGCACTTCTACCATATTTAAATCCTGATCTGCTTCCGTGAACCATTCTATCTTTACTGTCGACCTCTATTATACCAACTCCGGCATCTACTGCATTTGAAATTGTTAAGTTTAAGTCTAAATCAAAAGCTTTCGCAAATATCATCCCATTATATTCAAAAAAACCCATGGATAGATCTGGATTATAGTCTAGCTTTTCTATGTTACATCTCAATCCAACTTGTTTTAATTCCTTAAAGCTCATATTTTCATATGCCTCCGGAAAGAAACCATTATGTAATAAATTGGAAAATTTAACATATATAAACGGAGTATCTGTTCCATCCTCGCCGATTGGCGCAACCATCCTTAAGAGTTTTTGAAATTTACTATGATTACTGATGGCCTCATCGACATTCACTGCAACGACCGATATCTTTAGTTTATAAGATGCTTCTTCAAACTCACCTGTTCTTTTGACTGGAGTATAGATACTCTCTCTTTCATCCTTCTTGAATTTGATGTCTCTACTATAAGAGCTAACAAATGGCTTGAAATCTATAATTCTACTGGCTCTGCCGATAAATATTTTACTCTTTTTACCGGAAGTGTAATCATTACTATAATCGCTCATCAGTATACTCCGAATGGCCATGTACGCAAGTCACTTCCTGCATATTGTCCGTCAATATCTTCGTCAAAACCACGAATCATCGTTTTGTCATTATCCAGAGATGCTCGTACGGATAGATCAAGTTTTGCTTCGTAAGCTTTGGGCCACAACTTATTTCTATATTCAAAAAAACCCATCGTTGTGTCAACAGACCAACTATTATTGGTAAAAAAACATTTGGCTCCATAAGTCTTAACTTGACTGGAGTATTGGATAGAATGCTTTTCTCTATAGAGACCATTATGTATTAAGTTCGACAACAATACATATTTAGGCGCAGCAATATTGAAACGCTGGGCATCAAAATAATCAGCCCCAACGCCACACATCCTATCAAGTTCTTCAAGTCTTGCTGCATTAACCATTGCATCATCAACAGATAATGCCGGAATGTCCAGAGATACAGAATAAGTAATACCTATTCCTCCAACATCTATTTCTTTACCGGACGTCTCATTATCTTTGTCTAATTTTATTACCGTTGATATAGAGAAGCTTTTAAGAAAAGCTTTAAACGATATGCTAGAATCTAGATTTTCATCATATATGTATAACATTATTCCTTTGTCATATGTATAGTCAAAAGAATAATCAGTCCCCAAAGGAAAGTTTTTCCTGGAGCTAGCTTGATACTCGTTTAATATTTTGAATCCACCTTTGAAAGTCTTCATTATAATGCTCCAGTCCGAACCTGCCTGACTTTCGCAGAGATAACTTCTCCATCGATCTCAATAACAAAATTAGGCGTGGGCATTTTGATTTCGGGCATATCAACCTTTATATTAAGTGTATCATTCTTGAACAATGTTGCGATACCTGCTTGCTTTCCAACAACAACCGACATCTTTGCTCCTTCCATCGATGCCGCTATCATAGAGTCTCCCATCGCGCTACTTATTTCCGCCGCAGCTGTTCTCAATGAAGCGATTCCGCTAGCAAATCTTTCGATCCCACTGCCTATTTTAAGAACTTCGTCTCCGATACCGAACATATCAGCCATGGAGGTTCCGGTTGCTTTAAATAATAACAACATAGCGGTTAAAGCGCCAACTCCCATTAAGATTCCGACGGCACTAAATGAAGCCATGTTTCCTAGGAAAACAAAAGCGAACCCTAAAGCTATCAAGCCACCGACAACAGTTGGAAGAGCATCGACTCCGTCTATCAACACAGTGAAAAGTCCAGTTACAGATTCTACCATAGCAGAAATTCCGTAGAATATCAAAGATATTGCACCAGCTAATAGAGCAAGAGCAAGCGCGCCCACTATAGCCTTGGGACCCATTGTGTCTAAAGCTCTTCCGAAAAAGAGAACACCCACGGCAATAACACCGAATATTAAATATAATGGTGGAGAGTTTTCTTGCGTTAAAATTGTTACCAAGTATACCATTGCTGCTGCCATCAATCCAATTTTACCATAAGCAAAATTTTGTGCCATTCCCAATTCCATGGTTGATGCTGCTGCATATTGAGTAAAAACCATATAAGTTCCAACAATTCCAGTTAAAACAGGAAGATACTCTATAGCCAGCGTAACTATATCAACCATAAATTTGATACCGTTCGTGATAGCTAAGATTACTTTTCTGTTGGCGGCTAACCTTTCAAACTCTGCTGTGATCTGTTCCATGAAAGGTAGCAAATCTTTTAGAGCATTTGCCATATCTTCTTCAATATTTCCTTGCAGTCTCATTTTTTCTTTCATTTTTACTGCTTCTTCGGTGTTCGACCCTAAAGCCGCCATCATTTCCGCAACATTACTAAAACCCATCGATTCTGTAAGTGAAAGTTTTTGCGCGTGAGTAAGAGCATCAACACTTCCAACAGAGTTTTGAACTTGTTCTGTGAGATACTCCATTCGTTTACCAGCATCCATGGTCATCATTGCCATTGAACTTATGTTTGTGCCAAAAACAGCATTCATTCTTGCTGCCTTCTCTGCTCCCGATGAAAATTTATCAAAATCTTTTGTTATATCGAGCATTTTGGATATTTCAATACCAGCATTTGCTGCTTGAGCTGCAAGGTTTTCGAAAACCTCAACTGATTGATCACCATACAATGCTAAATATCCGAAAGAAGCCTGAAAATCCTCTGCCATCTTTGAAGCTGAAACGCCCACGGCTCCGGCATTTTTAGCCAACCGGGAAGTCATGTGAGTAGCTTCTGTGTCTGTCATTTTAAGACTTTTCATAAAATCTTTCTGCATCTTTGTGCTGGTACCAGTTGAAACTCCATATTTCTCTAATACTGCAGCATTTCTTGTTAGATTTTTTATTTGTGTGCTCGATAATTGATTGATTCCTCTGAAATTGTCTCTCAAAGCTGTTATTGATTTGCCAACATCACCAATAGTAACGCCCATAGCAGCGAATTCTCTTCTGTTGGCCACTATAGCTCCGCTCATGTCACTAGCTCCGCCGGATGTCTTTTGAAACTCTTTTGAAACCTTATCAAGCTCCAAAGCTGAGTTTATCATTTTATCAAGCACCATTCCGGCGATATTTAATGGAGAAACCATGTTCATTAAAGAAGCAGACATTAGTTCAAAGGTTTTACCACTATCTGAACCAGCCATAGCTGAAAACATTGAAGTGAATTTGCCGGCCATGGTATCTGCGTATTTAGCAGATATACCCATTTTGTCAGCCATACCAGATAGAGATCTGTTAAATTCTTTACCGAGCTTCTCTGAGGCTGCTAATTTACCTCTCATCTCTTCAATCTTGCCAACAACATCATCCAAGGTGCCATCGGTGTCTTCCAAAGCTTTATTAAGTTTCTTATGAAGCTTCTCGCTGAGTCCTAATGTCTTTACATAATCATCTAATTGTTTTTTAGATTCTTCTTGAGTTAAATTGTTTTCTTTATTTAACTAGATTTGTTCTTTTAATTTTTTTGATAGCTGCTCTAGGGAGAATTCTTCAATTTTAAGGTTTTTCTGGGCAACATCAAACTGGTCATCCATCAATTGACTGATTTTTTTTAATTCTTCCTGTTCTTGTTTAAGTTGTTTGAGTCTAATGATCCTAGCTTCTGCTACATCACTAGCTCCCAGACTTGGTCCGTCATTATCAGCCATGCTATTGTCCCTCGTATATTCTAATTAGTTTTAAAGAAAAAATGCTTGGAAAACCCAAGCATCATCTCTTTGCCTTATCATATTCTTCTTTTTCTTTCTCGTATTCTTCAATGGTTCTTTTCAACCACCAACCTCTAAGTCCGATTGGAAGAGAATATAATTCCGATAATGACCATCCGCCATAATGTTTAAGAGTAAAAAATTGCTCATAAACGTGCTGCATGTAATTATCGGTCAGGCCAAAAAAAGTCCGTATTAAACGGAACCTCCAATTCCTGCTCATGGTTACAGGAATCGCATTCAAAGTCACCTTTAATGTCGATGGTTGGAGCAAGATCTTTATAAATATTACGAACATATCTTGCTTCCGATGCGGGAACGTTATTCACAAAATGATCAATAACGTTAGGTTGAGTATGGTCATTTACGGAAACAACATATAGCTTCATTTGAGTCGTCAATAAAGCTTCACCTTCTTTGTTCTTGCTCATAAGTTTGAAAATAACATTCTCATCATGACCGGTCAACAATCTCATTTCAACTTTGATTTTAGAGTGAGGAGTCGTAACAGCATAATTACCGTTATCAAGTTCTTCCACTTCTTCTGCTAAAATAGGTTCGTGGATATTCGGTTCCGATAAATCGAATTCATGTTGCTGCTTGTGGCCGCAATTTGGACACTCAACTTTGGTTTCATAAATATGACCATAAGCTGATGAACGAGCCGCAATGATGATTGCATTTCGATCTCCAACGATAATATCTTTTGCCTTCAACGTCTTGTCAACAAGCAAGTTGTCGATCAATCGATCCAAAGCTAATCCTTTCTTTAATAAAGAGCGAGATGTCAATATATCTTCGTCTTTTGCTGTCATGAAACGTATCTCAATTGTTTCTTGATTGTGCAAGGGATGTCCGGATGGGTATCCGATCCCTTTCGATGGGAGTTCTACGAACTCTTTTGGTGTGACAAAGTCTAAGAGAGCGGCTGGGTCAACAGATTGTTGCTGTTGTCGTCTTGACTTTGTTCTGTCTTCATTATTTCTTCTCATTTATACCTCTTTGTTGAATTGTTACTCTGTATTGTTTTCTCTTTCTTTCTTTGCTTTCCACGCCTTGTATCTCTGCTCTTCATCAATAGCTCTAAGTAAATCTTCATTTGTCACTTCTGCTTCCTTTTCGGGCATAGGAATATCTGCGGCCTTATTGCGCTCTTGATTTATTAATGCTGCATCCGCTCCCAATGAAGCTTGATTTCTGGCGTCACTTCTATCTATATCGGCTCCAATCTCAGCTAAAGCGTCGTCTGTCTTATTTTCTCTTTTATTGAACTGTGTTGTGGCTACATCAGATATTTTTTCCACCGCTTCCTGTCTAGGTTGATCTGCAGTGTCTCTTTCAATGTCTTTCATTTCTTGATCTATAGAATCTTTATTGCTTTTTATCGTCTTCATAAACTCTTGATAAGATTTAATTGAGAAAGTCGGCGGTGTTCCAATTACACTTCTGTCTAGTACCGCCCAATCATAAACAATCTGAAGTTCGTATTCTATTAACTCATCGGAATCATATGAAAGATCTCCCCAATTGATACTTTTAACCAAAGGGTTGACAAGATACCAAGCTTCGGTGATTTTTTCATCGGGAGATATTTGAAATATTGCTACCCTTTGTCTTCCAACTCCCGCTGGTAATTTATCTATCTTCCCCTCAAGACCCCCGCCAAATGAATTTGCAATGTTTGATGATTTTTCCGGAGTTGTTATCGTTCTCCATGTATTGTTTTCTTTTATAGGTGTTTTGGGGTCATCTCTAAAAGAAATTTTTGTGGAGATATGATGGCCTCCTCCTGTTGTAAGAGCTTTGCCATCTTTTGTATCAACATTTTTATAGTGAGCTTCATTGATGGCCCCGGTATCTAAGTGAGGATAAGCATAGCCTGTGTTGTTGAGCATTTGCCAAAGAAAGGCTCCCGTATCGAAGAACTCTGTTTGAGAGCCCATTCCGTTCATATCAACAAACTTAAGAGTGACCGGCTTCCATTTGGCATTTCCGGGATAATTAAATGCATGATTCAATAATCGATATTCTTTCGTTTCAATTTCGACAGCCGGCTTGTTAATTGATTTGACATTTGGCAAATAAAAGACATCACCAAAAACAACAACAAATTTGCTTTTAGTTTTTGGATGTAATTCCTTCTTAGTCCACCATGACATCTAGTTTCTCTTATTGTGCTTTATAAAAAGTAGCAGCGTTTGCACCATCAACAGTCAAGCATTCAGCCCAATCGTAACGAAGCTCAATATCGATTGTGGAAAGATCATCATTTTCATAATCAAGTTCTGAGAAAGAAATCTTCTTAATGAAAGGATTCTGAAGAGTCCAAGTTTCAACTTGATTTCCGTCACCATCAATTTGAAGAATTTTAACAGCACCCAATGAGGTGGTTGCCTTGTTCTTTGATTGAGTTGTGAGAGCATTTGCATCTCCGGGAATACGATATCCAGCAGAACGAACTGCTTGATTGAAGCGATAAAGTGATCCGGGATCAAGAGGATCAACTAAAGTCATAGCGATAGTTTGCCACTCAACCTTACCGGGATAGTAAAAAGTGTGTCCCATATATACGTGCTTAGATTCAGCAACAGTGAAATTAGGTTTTGCAACTTTCTTTGCCCACCATACTGCTGGTTCTGTGCCTTGTACACCTGTGATAAATACTTGAAATCTAAAATTTCTTTTAGGATCTCTTTCTGGGGTTGTTGTCCAAAATGCCATTGATCTAGTTCTCCTTTACTGTTATAATTAGTGGCCTAAGCGAAATCTGCGCCTGTTCTTGTAATTACAAAGTCAATTGCGATATACTCAATTGCTCTTGCAGGCTTCAAGAAAACCTTAGCGTACATGATATTTCTATCGATGAGATCCGCTGTTGTTGTTGAAGAGTCTAAGACTAAACGATAATCGGTAAGTCCAAATTTACTCTTAACATTTGAAAGAATTGGTTCTGCTTGAGAAGTAAATCTTGCCCAAGTCGAACGAACATTGTTATCAAACAATACAGTTCTTGCAACTTTGCTTATCTCTGCTTTAAGATGGATCATAAGACGACGAACGTTTATTCGATCTAAAGCTGATGGAGTCTGTTGAAGTGTTTTCTGTCCAAATATTACAACTCCTTCATTTGGGAATGTTGCAATTGGATTAATGTTAACTTCATAAAGCTTATCTCGCTCTGAGGAATCCAATCTCTGACGCGCTTGAATAACTCGGGGACCTGAACGTCCACCTAAAGCTCCAAGTCCGCCTCGGTTAAATCCTGCTGGAGCGAACCAAAGTTCTGAGCGAGCTTCTGATTGAGCCATTGCACCAAGTCCTGCGACCGATGAAGGTACCCATACACGCTCTCCATTGTTCAAATTGTCTTGAATTTGAACTGCTGGATAATAAGCTGCTGCATAACTAGAATCAAGTTGACGATTCTTAAGACTTGAAATAGCCGAAGAAACAGAACCCAAACGAGCAGACTGGCTAGCTTTTGATTCATATGAAGGAGTGTAGTCATCAACTAGGTCGATTACTGCTAATACATCCTTACGAGATTCCGCTGTGCGTATAATTTTTGATGTAATGATCGCATTTTTTATACCTGGGACTGCAATTAGGTTAGCAGGTACTGTCTCGGGATCAGAAACTGAATCAATGGCCTTATTCAAAGAATATTGAAGGTAGTTTGTGGTCTCATCAAGAGACTCTGTAATCAATGCTTGACGGAAAGGCTCTTTCTCTGTAATGTCAAGTCCGTCAAATCCACCAAAAAGAGGAAGAACGAATTGTTTAACATCTTTGTCGAGAAGACTTGAGAGTCCATTTCCTGCTGTCCATGAAGTGCCGTCGACTTGTGAACCAGAAACCCATGTTACAGTGTTACTAGCTTCAACAATCTTGATATCTTCTAAAGAGAATACAAATGAGTATTCGAAACCATTAGCAGATACCGGAGCAAATTGCTCATCAGCATAAGCTTGTGGAAGTGGACGAAGATAATCAACATAATCATCATCATGAAGCGATGAATCCTTGTCAACCTTTGGACGAATTCCAAAGTGAACCTTATAAGGATTAGAAGAGTATCCATCGGATCCACTCATACGAAGAGGAAGCGTTGGGAAAGAAAATTTAATACCCTCATGGGTTCCGTAAAGTTCTATAGACTCCGCTGATGTTGCTATTGCTCCGGCAACAGTATCTTTTCCGGTTACAAATGCTCCGGCAAAATCATCACTTAAATCGAATGATTTGAAGTCAGCATCACCTTCTAGAGACCCAAATCCCTTTGGACGTCCTGGTCCGAGGAAACCAACAGGAAGATCTGTTGAATCATAATTCTGTTCTTCTGTGTACATCTTAATGCGAACATAGTCAGAAACATTTGGATGATTTCCATATGAACGATAACGACGATCAGTCTCACTCCATTCCATGTACATATCGCCAAGTCTACGAGCAACATAATTTGGAGAATTTGGATCCAAGCTACAACCGCTATACTTCTCTAAAACACCACCGCTGAGATCCATGATCTTAACTGTAAATGTTCCGTAAGGATACACAGTTTCATTTGTAGCTAATTTTAATTCTTCAATTGCTATGAGAACATTCTTTTGAATTTCCTCTCCGGCATGAATACATTCAAAGCGGAAAAGTTTTGTTGAAGTTGTCTCGCCAATATAAGCAGAGCTAGCTCCATAATTACGACCAATAAGATAACCAGATTTAGCTTCCGCTGATCCTGTTCTGTGATATCCCCAATTGCCCGAGTCGGTCGTTGCGGCGACATCATCTTTGTGTAGAGGAATAAGCGTAGCTACTTGAGCTTCTGCTGTTGAACTAGTAACCTTATCCTTGAGACTTCTTTCAAATGTCTCTCCAAGCCAATAGGTCTTAAGATCATCCGCATCAGTGACATCAAGATTTATTAGTTGAGGATTAGTGTTAAATTTGTTTCTAATATAATCTCCGCTTGTGCGATCAAAATTGAAAGAGACTTGTTCTGTCTCCGTTCCGGAGGAATTGTAAACTTTCAATTTAAAGCCAACACTTACAGTCGAAGACTTGAGGAGAGCGTTTGCACCGAATACTTCGGCTGCACCGGCGGCTGTTTTTCCACCGAGAGCTAAGTATCCTGTGTTTGCATAAAATACAGCCGCAAGAGTTCCTTCGCCAATTGCTTGAGTTGCAATGGTTGCTGCTGGAGAGGTCGCAGCCGCAGACCGGTCCAAGTTTGCATCTATAGAAGACCCAAGAGAACTTGGATTCACACCCACAGCAGCAAAGTGATTATTGTTATGCACATCCGTCATGGTAAGAACTCCACCCGGGGCCGCAGCAGAATCGGTATTATAGATTAATAATGTTGTACCAGCATTGTCTATAGTCACATTTGAGATGTCACTATTGGTTAAAGCAGATTCAAACACTTTTTCAATTTGCGCCATAACTTCTGTTATTGAACCACCGGAGCTTTTAACTGGTACCGAAAATAAAGTACATCCATCGGTTCCACCTGCCGCAGTTCTAGTTATGGCTCCATAAGCATTTGTGCTTTCATCAAAAATTATTTCAAATTTCAAACCATCAGACACCAATGCCGCGCCAAAAGTTATACCTCTTATGATTCTTAATTTGCATTGACTACCAGCGGTTGAATTACCTATAGCATCAACTGTTGTACCGGAACTACCAGCTTTTAAAGTAATTGCTGTCATGTCTCCAACATTTGTAAGATCAGAAACAAAAAGCCCATAAGCTGTTGAGTTTGTAGCTGCAGCCGCAACTCTTGCTCCGCTTGAACCAGAAACTTGCCAACCAGCATAACCGGCATCGCTCGCTTGAGGATGTTGGTCACCAAGTAATCTTACAACATTAACAGGGCTTGTGCGTGAAGCCAACCATGCTTGAGCAGCATATGCCGCATATGTCGGAGCGGACAGTTGAGGTCCATCTCTCCAAATGTCACCTTTCAGTGAAGACCCACCGGGAACGGGATTTCCGTATACTTGTAGAAAGTAATCCAATGAACGAACCTTTGCGGGTTTCATTCCAGGTCCTTTGCGGAATCTTCCAATAATGATTGGGCCGTCTGCGTCAACCTCTGATGGTAATATTGATTGGTCTACTTCTCTAATCTCAATACCGGGTGATAAAAAATCAAATTTTCTAGGCATTAATATATCTCCTTATATTCTATCTATTCTCTATAAATAGTATGTCGTATTTGTAATGGACACTATTTATCTCCGGTACTTGTTGTCTTTCTTTATCCATGGGATTTCATCCTCTAGAATGACTCTCTCGCGAGGCAAGCTAATTTCCACTATCGTTTCTTTCTTGATGACTTTTGGTCTTTCCTCATTGGGTGACCCATCTCCATGGATATAGCCAAGTACCTTTATTGTTACTTTTGTTTCAAACTTTCTCTCTTCCTCTCCCAACGAAGAAAGGTTGTTTGATTGATCATATGAAGCTTCGATGAAGCCTTCATACGTGTGATTCTCTGTTCTCATTAAAAAATGATTAATTTGACCGGTTGTTGAAATGAACGGTGTCACTAGGTTATTCATTTGCTGTTGATATTCGGTTCTCAGGTTTATGCTGTACATAGCTTTCACATATACCGGCAATGGAACATAATATACGTCATAAACTATTTTCTTTGAGCCATGAGGGTGATATGGTTGTCCCTTTTTTCTTTTTGCTTCCGCAGATTGAAAATTTCTTGTTTTTTCTTGATTAATTTGAGAAATAACCCTAAACACTCCGTTTCTATAGCTTCTACTGTCTCCTGTTGGAGATTGAAGATGAGCTTGTACCGCTCCCTTGAATGTTTTGTCTTTTTCCAAGGATGATCTCTCGATAGTGATCAAAGGCATCTTTAATTCACCTTCGGTTGTACGAATATCGCTGTTATTTTTGATTTGATAGCTTCTTTCTGTGCCCAACCACAATACTGGTACCTTTTTCATACCCTCGTTGGTGATTGTATGAAGATTTAGCGTTTTGTCGATGTAATTCTTGACACTTAAGTCTATATCTTCGATAGTTGAAGGTACAAATTTGAATTCATATTGTTTATCCGGCATTGAAAAGTCCATCCCTTGATTTTATACACTCTGCTTGAATCTCAAAGCGGTATTCTGGTTGCCCAAAGAGAAGTTTTGGTTCAATAAGCTTGACGATTTCGAAATATATGTCTCCATAGCGAACAAAGTCTCCCTCTCGGACAAATAAATCCTGATCATCAGTTAATCTTCTCTTGTGAAACTTGACGTTAATCTTAAATGTCTTATCTACCGCCATATTTTCTGCGTAGCTTGATTCAATTCCTAGGAACTCAACCAACGCATATACTCTTACCGGAGGAAGAAATGTTTTCTCAATCGCTTCTCCGTATAAGGAATGATAATTTGTATGCTCAAGATCCAGTGGAAAATACAACACCTGTTGTCCAACAACTCTTTCGATAATTTCATCATTGACTTGTTTGACAAGATCTCTTTCTTTTTCTCCAAAAAACATTGGAGGAGGCGGGGCATCTGGTTTGTTCCATTTATTATCTTTTGACATTCACTATCCTCTTAGTATCTTAACTCTAATTTTTTTCCGAACCTCAGCGATCAACCCAGCTTCTTTATATCTTTTAGCCCACGCTGTTAGTTTTTCAACTAGTTTTTCTTCCATTTCCTCGCTGCTCACAGTCGTTATCAATCTCGCCGCAGCTTCTAGGTTATTTGTTCTATCATAAGATAACATTATAGAAGCTTCTATATCTAAACTAGAATCCCAACCGGATGATGTTACCATTTTGAAGCCATCTTCATGTGACAACTCTTCATAATTAAAATTAATTTTGGGAAGCTCTTCTCCTAATAAGGAGTCAGCATACATTTTTATGTAATTTTCGTTCATAAAATATGTGTTGAAGAAGTCTGCAAAAAAACCACCAACACTCTTTATTTTATCTGCGTGTTTCGCAATAACTTCCTGATCGGTGGTGTCTACACCTAATATTTTAGAAGCTAACTCTGCCAAGTCAAACCCAAAGGTCATGCTGAATTTTGCACTGGAGATAAATTGATTACCTTCGTCGTCCTCATCTTCTTCTATCTCGTCTTCATCCCAATACATGTCATTGGGAATATCATGGTCATCAAAAAGAATGTTAAGAACAAATTGTTCGCTGGTGAAAATTCCGCTTTTTTGTAAATACATCTGAACGTAAGAGTTTACACCACCTTCCGCAACACGATCAAAAAGCATCGCAAATCCATCCCTCATTCTTTGTCTAACTGTTGATTCTATATCCGCAGCATCCGGAGCATTTATATCATCCCCAAAAATAAAACTACATGCGGTTGAATCGAACCGAAGCGTAGATTGAAATCTATTATCATCTGTCTTTATAGTGTTGAACAGTTGCCAACTTCCAGCTGGAAGCGTATCACCGTCTTTCGTAAAATAGCCCAGATCCGACACTTCATCTACTGCATCAGCTATATTCTGTTGTAGTTTATATAAGCCCATTTCATATCTCATTTCCCCGCGAATGTTCAATTCACAGGTCATCTCAAAATGAGATACTTCAGGATCTTCCAAGTAACCAAAATCATCAGCGGTTATTTCAAACTTAAAGGTAGGATAATCAGAATATAAATTCTGCACTACTCCTTCTAACTCTTCGCGTAACTGCTGTAAGCGAGAAACACCCCTCGTAGATAAAATTGTATTCTCGGCATCTTTATCATACAAAACATCTCCCGAATATTCAAAACCGGAGTCAATCTCATTAAACAGAAGCGGCAATACATCAGCAACATAATAGCCACCATCTTCATAGCTCCCGCCGTATCTAGTAAAATTCGCCAAATCAATTTTGCCATCGGGAAATTTAGACAAAATTTGTTCGATCTTGCTTTTTTGAGTTGCCGCCAGTTTACTATAAATAAAAGTATCAAAGTCTGGAGTTTGTTTACCGTAAACTTTTCCTTGCGGAGAGGCTACGTTGATAGCCTCATCAGTATCCGGATCAATATAAGCTACATTTTTAATTCTTATCCTAGACTCGGGTTTTACCCCGCGAACTGATCTATCTGAATCTTCAAACAGTTCTTCGTCGTCTAATTGATCCATTGTCTCTTGTGTCGGTGGTATTCCTGCGCTAGCAAATTCCTTAGCAGACACAGCATAGACTATCATTCCATTGGCATAAACTTCCGATAAGGCACAAACATTGTAATCGTCAAAACGGGCCATTCCTTTTTCACTAGGTAGTGCGTGACAAGAGGTAATCCCTGCGTGGTCTGACATCCTGAATACATCCATTGGGTGCCTAGACAGGACGAAATATTGTGTAACTAAATAGTTTTCATAATTCGCGGACAAGTCTGCTATCTTGGTACCATTATTGAAATAATCCTGTGCTTCTCTTACTTTAGGCACTAAAGCATCCTCCGGACCAAATTTATTATAAAATTCCATGTGACTCTCGGCGTATGGTCCACCAATAAATAATTTTCGTGCCTTGTTTGTCCTATTAAGTTTAATTTTTGCTACTAGGTCTTTCGCTTTTACTCTACTTTTTTTCCATTGCTCAAGTTCCTCGCTGCTAAAACCTTCCCGATCTACAATATTCATTTCTATCACGGCTTCATTTGCTGCTGTTACTTTCTTGACGAATTCGTCGTAGCCTTCAATGTATTCTATCATTTCGTTGAGGATCTTCAAAGGTTTAACTCTCAATACTTTTTTGGATTCTTTTTTAATTCGTTTACCGTCTTTCCTATAAATTGAAACCTTTGACACCGTCTTGACAATAGTGAATCTCATTATCTCCGACATCACACGCTCGGGTTTTCCATCCGCGCCCATGACGGTAACGGTTTCTGTTTCATCGAACTCTTGGTCACCAACCTTAATTTTCTTGCCGGTCTTTCTTTTAATTCTTTTGTTCTTCTCAACGGTCTCCTTGGTGGGTTCAATCGTCCATCCAAACTTCTTCAGAATATCTATAGCATTTCCAAAAGGAGTATCTGGATCAATTGATCTATATTCCATTATCTTTCTATAAGAATCACCGAAGATGTCGCCAAATGGATATTCTGAAATTGGAACCTCCATTGCATCTTTTATCATTTCTGCTTCTTCGTCTGTCGCCTCAGAAAGAAACTTTCTCCAGTTTTCTATTATCAATTTCATTATTTATCCTACAAATATCTTAAGAGGTGTTTTTTCCTCAATCTTCTGAACGTTATCGCTCATTGCGGAATCTTTCTCCGCTAACTTGGCATATGTCATTTCATCAAGTTGTGCCTTAAGTTCGTCTCTAAGTAGGTCTTGTTCTGCTTTTGCTTGAGATAGAAGGTCTGACGCATTTAATGAAATGGTGTCTCCGGGAATTGGAACGTTTCCGCCAAACTTCCCTCTTATTTGACCAAGAGTCTCCTTAGATAGAGCTAGAGAAAATCTTCTTATCCACTGCTTTCCGATTGAATTAATGCTTACATAAGAGATGTTCTCGAATGGAAGATTGTTCATATTATTGACGCCGCCTTCACCACCGTCAGTAGTGTCAGAAAATGGCCCAGAATCGACAGTAAATCGAAACCAAAACTTTTCGGGGGATGCACTACTAGGTATCGGAAATAACTTCAAATTATTGTCGATAATCTCATAAGAATAATGAGAAGTTCGCGTATATAAATGATCTTCAAAAGCAACAGCTTGCAATTTGTTTTGCCATGCTGGAATTACATTGAAAGTTGACGTATCAGCATATTGCCCGTAGTTGTGAAAATCACCAACAACATTGAGTCCACCATAATATCCGTAGAATCTCCACATAGCATTTGGTGTCTTATAATATACATCTCTTATCTTAACTCTCTTACCGCCAACTTCACTTGTATGACTTGCCTCAACCGTTGCTTGGAGATCATATATTTGCTGATCAGCGACTGTTGTTATAGATGCGGAATAAACTGTATCTGTTCCTCCGACTCCTGCTTCCGTTGCAAACCCATCTCCCATTCGATATGCATATTCAAATTTCATCTTTGGATATTTAAGGGCAGCACCTGTTCCGGATGAAACATCTCCCTTGTGATCAAATGAAGCTGTCGTTGCTCCGAGAGCAAAAGAGAGAGTGTTCTTTGATTGGTGAATATTAACAATATAAGAATATTCTAGAACTGCTTCTTCATAGTTTGCATATACGTTGTCTGCTGTTAATTCAATATCAAGGACATCTCCGCCTAATCTTTTATATGTGAAAGCAACTTGTTTAGCTGCTCCTGTTAGAAATTCTGCGGAACCTGTGTAGGCTCCCATAGGACAAGCTGCAGCAACATTTGCCTCAGTTCCTGTGACGGGTAATATTATTGCGCTTGTTTGCGAGGTTGGTGTAAGTGTTGGCAATGCCATTAGTAATCCTCCGATTCACAATAAATAGTTTTCATTAAGAGAAAGCCTCTATTTAACGGATTTGGTCTTGCGAGTGTACTTTCTTTTTGGCTTTGATGCTACTTCATTCTCTGAGGACATTGTTGCAACGGGCTTTTTTGCTTTGGCAACTCTTTTTCTTGTGGTTTTTTTCTTTTTAGTCGCAGTGACCGCAGGAGTCTTAGCTGTTTCAATTTGACGTTGTCTTTCTGCCTCTGCCGCAAGAGTCTTCATTTCTTCTTCTCGCTTTAACCTAGCAGCAACCTCAAGAGCTTTTCTGTTATCTTCTTCAAGTTTCAATCTTGCAAGTTCTTTTTGTTTTACCATTTCGGCTAATCTCTGTTCTTCTACAAGTTTTGCCGCAAGATC
>UEXM01000451.1_pt2 | contig 16191 bp, 16 predicted proteins | sample 1796661 | NCBI WGS metagenome assembly UEXM01 (sample SAMEA4772469, study PRJEB27181) | metagenome | reverse complement strand
ACTCCAATTCTAACTCAAACAATAACAACAACACACGACCCCGCCGCCCCACTAAAAATAACATGAATTCCAACAACTCAAATTCCAATTCCAATTCCAACAATAACAACAATCGTAAGAGCAACTCCAACAGCCCCAGCAGCAGCCGTAAGAGCAACTCCAATAGGCGGTAATTTTCTGTGTTTATAATAAATGGTGCGTTTGTCCGCCAACACAATTCGCCAAAGACGTGCAGCGAGTCCTGAAACTGTGCAGCGACGACAAGATCGGGTCGCGCGTCTCCGCCAGCGACAGAACGAAATGCGACAACTGGAACGCAATCTTGGTCGGGCCGAAGGACGGAGAGAGCAGCAGATTTTAAATGCACCACTGTTGCAGCGTGCGCGCGGTGCGCAGAGGGGTTCAGGTGCATCAGCGGTAAAAGTAAAAGAATTGATGAATAATCATATTGCGATACGAAGGAAATATAATAAAGATTTACCTCGCCACAATACGACTAATGTGGCTACGTATTATAACAATAGTTTCAGTAATACCAATGCCACGAATATACCTAAGAACAGGCGCGTGTTCATATCGAAAGATCTTGTCGGTAATAAGGTAAAACAGGTTTATAATCAAGAGGGTATTATTAAGATGCTCATGAGAAGTAAAAATTTAGTGGGTAAAAGTCCCATCACTCGTAGAAATTTCGAACTTAAACACGTTATCCCTTACGAAGAAAAACTGATTCGACCCACACCCCGATCGCGTCGAAAATAATTAAGTCTCGATAACACTTAAGTCAAAACCCAATAAACAAAAATCATGTTAAGCGTTCCCGCTTCTACATTTTACTCCGTACTATAAAAACAACCTAAGTCAATCAAGCTTTTGAAATTTTTCAACTGAAAAAATGGAAGATCTCAAAAGCCTCATGACCTGCCTCGACGAAATCTCCAACAAGATCGGAGATGGGATGTACTTGGACATGGCCGACAAACTCAAACGCATCCACGACAAGCTCAATGGCGACAAGCCATTTCACGAAGACCAATTCTACTACAGCGACGATGATTCGGATCTTGGTAGCGATGATGACAGTGACTACGAGTCTCCACGACCCGTGCGCCGTACTCCTCCGTTCGCCCCGAATCTCGATCGAACACGTCTCTCTGATATTGCGCGTCTCAGAAATCAGCTTCTGGATCATGTGAAGAAGATGCACGAGGAGTACAAGGTTCTCATGAAGTGGGAAAAAGAAGCGAGGCGTACTTGGACTCCCATCAAGCGTATGACTGCGTTTCGAAAGACTCAGGCTATCAAGCTGTGGTGTGAAAATAACGTCAGATGGGCTTCTGGTGGTGAGGCTGGGGAACTCGTTGGTTACCTAAGCACCGCCGCCGTGAATGGACCGACAAGTGGCTGGACCTGGAAAAACCTGATGGAAAACGGTCTTCGAGCAGTCGTGATGGAAATTGGAACCGAGGAGGAGAAGGTCCTAGATTTCGTCTACTATGATGATCTTTCACTCAAAACAATCCAAAAGCTTCCCGCCTTTGAGAAAAAGATTCACGATGACTACAAGGAAGAATGCCAAAGGAAATGGTATGTCGCCGTCCAAAACGCTAAGTTAAAGGTGGTTGAGTCGAAGGCAGAGATGTCTAGGTTGGAGAGGTTTTGCGTGGATAGGGAGATCGAGTTGAGGCTAGCTGATGCATGCGTCTATCACCGTGATTACTGGGAGTCCGCAGTAAATGAGTTTTGGGTGAGTGAGAGTGGACGAATGGTGGACAACGGGTTTGTGGCGCGGGTCGAACGACGCCGTTAAAGAATAAATAGCACCTAAGTTTGTAAGAATATTTGTAAATTTCATCTAAAAACATGGCTACTCAACAAGATATTTTACACACGATGATGACACAGCTGGACGAGGCCTCGGATAAAATCCCCGAAGGCCTCTACCTCCAGTTCTGTGATCATCTCCAAAACCTTCACAATAAGACTGGATCATTTTCTCGTATCGGACGTGGTCGCCACCAAACGCGCGTGGGTACCTTTGAGGAAGCTCCACAGATTCCCCCAAATGAACACGGATACGTGGATGTTCAAGATTACCAAGAAGCGATTGACCGAATGTATGGTATCCGTAACGGAGCCCACCGGCGATCTTCGGGTCCGCGTCGCTGTGGTCGCTGCCGCCAGGTGGGTCACGATAAGCGTAACTGTTCCTATGTGGTCAGGGACAACCGTCGCGTGATTTTCGCAGTGTTATAAGTGTTTAGAAAAATAGCCACGTAATATAGTGATGAATGTACTTCAAAATGTAATGCAAATCATAGACAGTATATCTGATAAAATCCCCGAGAACGTTTACATATCCCTCTGCAACGAGTTAAAGAAACTTTACTCGATCATCCCCGATAAAATCAGACCAGCCCTCTCTAGAACAAATAGTACCACCGACGTACCATCAGCCTCACCCGCGAATGGGTATTGGTTTCGATAAAGCACCTAAGTTAGAGATTTGAATTGTAATAAAATAAACTGAAATGGAAAGTGTTCAAAAACTTACCCACATCGAACACGTCTTAAAGCGTCCCGACTCATATGTCGGCCCAGTGGACGCTGTTCGGGAACCCTATTGGGTGCTCAGTGGTAAGAAGTTCAAAAAGACCACAACCAAATACAGTCCAGGTTTACTCAAAATCTTTGACGAAGTACTCGTCAACGCCATCGACAGGAACTCCATGTATCCTAAACATGTTACGTCAATCTCTGTCAATGTCGATAAAATTTCTGGTATGATTACTATTGACAATAACGGTCCTCTTGGAGGACTCGTCATACAAAAAAATAAAAAGGAGGATGTTTGGAACCCCGAACTCGTTTTTGGTCACCTACTCACAAGTACCAACTACGATGATACCCAAAAGAGACTTGTGGGGGGACGTAATGGTTATGGTGCTAAGCTAGCAAATATCTACAGTAAGTGGTTTTCAGTCATCATCAAGGATCCAGAAACCAAACAGGAATATCATCAAGAATGGTTCGATAATATGTCGACGTGCTATGTTCCAAAAATAAAAAAATTTAACGGCGCTACTCCATCCGTTTCCGTTTCTTTCAAACCAGATTGGTCTAGGTTTGCGATGAAAGATATGGAGAATGGGATCTATAATATCATGGAAAAGCGTGTTTGGGATGCGAACATATGTACTTCGGCGAACTGCAAAGTAAAGTTTAACGGCGAAGCACTTCCAAAACAAACCTTCGAAGCTTATGCGAAAATGCACGACGGAGTCGACAATGTGTATTCTGTCACGACTGACCGTTGGGCTGTTTGTATCGGACCGTCCGAAGATGGAATGGAACAGGTTTCATTCGTGAATGGGATCTGCACTACCAAGGGTGGTACGCACGTTGATCACGCGGCTTCACTGGTTGCTTCTGGAATTATCGACGAGATGGCAAAAAAGATTAAGCTCAAACCCCAACAAGTAAAGGCTACCTTTCGCATATTCGTTCGGACGACTCTCGAGAATCCAACCTTCTCGAGTCAAGTGAAATCTGAGTGTACACTCAAGGCGGCCGATTTCGGATCAAAGTTCGAGATGCCCAAGACCTTCGTAAAAAATGTTTTGAAGACCGGTATTTCCGACGAACTCATGGCTCTCTCAAAATTTAAGGAAATGAAAGAATTGGCCAAGACGGACGGTGGAGCTCGCAAGAGTAAGATTACTGGCATCCCTAAATTGGATGATGCAAACAAAGCTGGAACAGCGCAATCCAAAAAGTGTACCCTTATTGTCACAGAGGGTGATTCAGCTAAGACACTAGCGGTCGCTGGACTTTCCGTTGTCGGTAGGGATCACTACGGAGTCTTCCCTCTACGCGGAAAATGTAAGAACGTGCGAGATGCATCCGTGGCGCAGCTGAGTTCGAATCAGGAATTCTCAGATCTTAAAAAGATTCTCGGATTGCAACAAGGAAAGGAATACACTGATGTTTCTGAGCTTCGATACGGACGTTTGATGATCATGACTGACGCGGATAATGATGGCTCACATATCAAGGGTTTGATCCTAAATATGATTCATGCATTTTGGCCCAGTCTCCTCAAGTTGGGGTTTGTTGTTTCAATGGTCACACCTATCATTAAAGCCACAAAAGGTTCACAATTCAAATCGTTCTACACAGATTCTGCGTTTCGTGTATGGTATGGGGATGGAAAACCGGGATGGAGAATCAAATACTATAAGGGTCTAGGTACCTCAACTTCTGCAGAGGCGCGCGAGTATTTCAAGATGATTGAGACTCTTACCGTCAGGTTTGACGTAGATATCATGACTGACAATTCAGTGATTCTCGCGTTCGATAAGAAGAAGGCTGATGACCGTAAGACGTGGCTTCTTGAAAGTACTGCGAAAGAGGCGAAAGATCTTGAAGTACCTTATGGAAACGTAAAGCAGTTGGGGATTTCGGACTTTATTCACAAAGACCTCGTAAACTTCTCACTGGCCGATTTGAAGCGTTCGATCGCCCACGTGGCTGATGGTCTCAAACCGTCACAAAGGAAGGTCATGTATTCATGTTTCCAAAAGAATCTGACCGCCGAGATGAAGGTGGCGCAATTGGCTGCCTATGTAGCTGAAAAGTCTGCTTATCATCATGGTGAAGTAAGTTTGGCCGACACTATCGTCAAACTAGCCAACGACTATATGGGTTCAAACAATATCAATCTTCTCGAACCATGTGGTCAGTTTGGGACCCGGTTGATGGGCGGCAAGGATGCATCTCAAACGAGATATATCTTTACCAGGCTCTCGAAGGAGACTCGGACTCTCTTCGATCAAAAGGATGACGCTGTACTTACCTATCTTGACGATGATGGACGATCAATTGAGCCCGAGCATTACATGCCTGTTCTACCCATGGTGCTCGTGAATGGGACTGAAGGAATCGGAACGGGGTTTTCGTGCTACGTACCACCCTTCAATCCAGGAGATATCAAGGCAAATATTCTCAACTTTACAAAGGGTATAGATATGAAAAAAATGAAACCATGGTTTCGAGGGTTTAAGGGGTCTATCTTAGAACAGGATGATGATTCATGGATCGCACAAGGTGTTTGGGTTTGTATCGGAAAGACGATCAAAGTCACCGAACTTCCACCGGGTCGATGGACACAAGATTACAAGGAACACCTCGATACTCTCGTTGAAAAGAAAATCATCAGCGGTTTCACGAACAACAGTACAACTGAGAATGTTGACTTTATAATCCAGGATTACAACGGTAAAGACGCTGTGAAGGATCTTAAACTACAAAAGACTATCAGATGCTCAAATATGCATTTGTTCCACCCTACGAAAGGAATCTGTAAATACGATAGCGCAGAGAAGATACTCACTGACTTCATCGGCCTTCGTATGGATTACTATGTGAAGAGAAAGAATAGGCTCATCGAAGTTACGAAAAGAAAGGCTGAACTGTGCGCCAGGCGTGCACGGTTCGTTAAGATGGTGATAGAGGGCGACATAGTGATATTCAAACGTAAGAAGCATGATCTAGAGATTCAACTGTCTACATTGTTTCCTAAGGTTGATGACTCGTACGACTACCTCTTACATACGAAGACAGTTGATTATACAGAGGAAAGGGTAAAGGCTCTGTTCGACGAATGGAAAACTCTCAACGAAGAACTTAATTCACTCAAAGCTATTGGATATATTGACATGTGGAAAACTGACCTTAAAAAATTGTGAGCAATAGATAAGTATGGACCTCCAAGGTCCCGATACCGGTTCTGTTTTGGCTCTTAACGCGATAGGTAAACAGGACACGTTCCTATTACACGATAGCCCAACACATTCCTTCTTTAAATATGAACCTACACAACATTCAAACTTTACGAAATATCATAAAAGTATCACCGTCTCTAAACCTTCTAACGCGTCGACCACATGGCCATTCGGCGAATCTGTAAAAGTTACATTAAATCCACAGAACATGGGTGACCTCCTTAGTAATATGTATGTTCATCTCGAATTTCCCAAAGTTGAATCAAATGCCAATATCGCTGACCAGATAGGCCGTCATGTGATAGAAACAGTGACAATGCGCGTGGACGAGTTAGAACTCGAAAAGTATCATGATGACTGGGGTATGATATACGATGAATTGTATTTAGATGCATCTGAAAAGAGGACAAAACGATACACTCTCAATCGTAATCAATCAGAAGGTACTTCGTCTGCAAACGATGCTACTTTATCTAGATACCCGTCGCAGCTGATGATACCTATACCTCTTTTCTTTTCACGTAAGTATGAGGGGGATGAGTACGCTTCTAATTTACCTAACCGACCATATTTTCCTACCTGTGCCATTCATAAACAGAAACTAGAATTTGAAATAAAGTTTAGACCGAGTACGTTCTTCACGAATAATCCAAGTTTCTCACCTCTCACGTTAGATAAGTTCAGTCTGATAACAGAAGAAATTACCGTATCGGCACAAGAAAAGTCATATCTGACCACGAAGCAACAGGTCCTAATTACCGATGTAGTGAATAAACATCCAACAGTAGAAACGGAGATAGGTGAAAATAATGTTAAATTACAACTTGTTCCCAGTATACCGGTGAAATCTATGTTTTGGTTTTTACGACGCAAAGATTTCGAGGATGAGAGTGAACACGGTAGTCCTTCGAATCTAGGTACGGGTGATACAGACGTTCTCGAGCGAAAGTTTGAAAATAGATATAACTTCTCAACATCAAATACGTATGGACTTAGTTCGGAGTTTTTTAACCCCGTACAACAGACAGCTAAAATATTTATTAACGGTCAGGATTTACCAAATATAAATAATCCCGACCATGTTTTCTATAAGTACGTCGTACCTTATAATAGTAGATTATCTAAGCCTGATAGAAATATTTACACGTATGCATTCGCGATGAATCCGATTAATGTGGAACCATCGGGAAGCCTGGACTTCAGTAAATTAAATTCAGATCGAACTATTCTTGATATTTCACTCACCCCCAATTTGACAAACGTCTACACTCTCAACATGTATTATGTTGGATATCAGACCTTTCTCTTCGATAGAGGATTCATGTCTGGTGTAGGTATGTCTGCAGATAGATACATACCCGAAATGCCCGAATCTCTTATTCCTAGATCTCCTAAAATTCCTCCCGGGTATGGTAGGCCTAAGCCGTCTGGAGTCGAAGGGTATTCCCTTTCATAAATAATGTATCGTGATGATTACGAATGTAATCCACGATATTATTCCTAATACACCATCGGATGAAATTCAGCTGTGCAACGGTCGTATGAATTTCCTCAGATGTATCCGGTAGTTTATAGGTTATCTTCTCCGTTCTACAGAATGGGTCGAATAGTTTTTTTGAATATCCGTCTAGACTCGACTTGTACGCGCAATGAACACTAAAAATTTTTCCGTCGTTCGTTTCATATGATAGGTTATTCTTTTTAGAATAATTAGTAATAAACCATTCCAGGTTTCGTAGAGATATACCTCCACTTTTTGTTAATAGTTCAACGAGCGTAGCTTTATTCTCGGGTTTTGCATAGAATGCGTTAATAGAATTTAGTAGAATATCTGATTTGTTCATTATTAATATAATGGAGGTAAATCTCTAAGCTCGTCTTCGGGTGGGGGGCTAGTCGATATAGGCGTTCCTGGAAATCCCGCACTTCCTGCACCCGTGAGCACGCATGTTCCCATATCACCTATATCAATTCCGGGTGGAACTGTGTCGGTATTAATTGCACCAAAACTAATCACCCTGGATTCTGGTGGCTTAGACTTGTAACACGTTTTACAATATCCATCTAAACCGGTCATAGACTTGTTTCCACAGGGTCGACCATTCTTTCTCTTTCCGATGCATTTGTCGTCACCAAACACACGTGCAATTATTCTACGAACACGAACATCCTCACGTTGCAGACTTTTGAACTCTACACATAGTTGATTAGAAGCTTCGAGTATATTAGCCCTCATTTGTTCTTTATGCTTTTCTTCTATCTCTTTTACAGCCTTTTCTATATCTTTTAATCCCACCTGCTGAGAATTGATAAACCCGAGAATTACTTCGGTCATACTCTATCATTGACTCTCCTTTTTAAATATATCACTGATCAAGGTAGGTTGCTTCGGATCAGCTTTTTTGCGAGGTTTTTTAGGTGGTTTTGCACGCATTAGTAGTTCTCCGAAAATATCATCCTTGACATTTTCAAACAGGGGGTCGAGTAAATCGCATACAGGGTTTAAAAACTTGTTCAAAAAATAATACGGATAGTCGACCGGGAGCTTGTGGTCTCTGGCGTATACAGGATCTTCAGATTTCTCGAATGCACGAGCCTTTGGGTCACCGGTGTTGATAAGAATATATGGTACTCTATCTCCGGATTGTGGCTCGGATCCCGGTTGGCGGTCTCTCATTTTTCGAACAACCTGTACATGCGCTTGACTGATATTTGCAACCTCGTCACTGGTGATAGATACACTTTCTCCTTTCACTTTATATGAATCAGATAGAGACTGACTTAGTATGAGTTTCTCATTCGGAACATCTCCCTCGAGTAGCTCGACCGCTCTTTTTCGAGCAAGAGCCTTGGGTGCGTCTGTACCGTTACTATCGAGAACTACATCTAGCAACTCTTTACACACTTCTCTCATATAAGGAGTATTATCACGGCGAACAAGTTGCAACCCTTTTACATCTATATAATCCATGTTCATTTCTCCATCTTTACCCTTCGTCCAGAGTTTCGCGGCATATCTCTTCTTACTGTAAAGGAAATATGGACAGTATACTTTCTCAAGTTCCAAATTATTAGGAGCCTTAAATAACTTCGTACACTCAGCGGCAGCGCGTTCACCAAGTTCCCAACTATACTCAATAGCATCTTTTCCAGTTCTCCCTTGTACGTCAAATTCGACCATGACCGAATCCGTATCTCCGTAGCGCACACGAGAACCCGGATAATGTTTTTCAACGTATGCCTTTGTTTCGTCAATCATACCTCGACCTTTCATCGTAGTCGTCGACGCAATAGCCACGCAGGGTAGAATACCCCTCGAGGCTCCGGTAAATCCATAGACACTGTTCATACTGATTTTGTACGCCAACTGCTTACCATTATACATTTGTTTCATTGCACCGGTAGCCTTGGCCATATCCTTTTTCGCTTGTTTTCTAAACGCCTTGAGTTCTACCAAAATACTTGGTAAAATACTTGGAACGTTTTGTGCGAACGTGTGATCTCCGAACGTTTCATATTCAACTCCGGGTAAATTTTTGTATTTAGCGTCCATGACGAGTGTTGAGTAACAGAGATTATGCGCCATCATGATACTTGGATATAGACCTTCAAAATCCAGGGCTGTGATAGGTGTGTAATATGCACCAGACTGTGCTTCTAGTACCGTCGCCCCCACGTATCCAGTATTATCTGTATGACCATATTCATACGTAGGCACTTTAAACTTCATCTCACGCGCCTTTTTTGTAAGACAACTAAACACCTTTATCTGCTGCCCCCTTTCCACTAAATAGCTGAGTGGTACCCATGTAGCCTTGGCCATCTCTAGAAGATTAATGAACGTACACAGCTTTGAAATAAGGCGATGTGGGAGGAGTGTATCCTTTATACAATACTCCGCAACCTCTCGAAGCTTCACCGGATCTTCTTCCTCGTATCGACGGAACATCTCTTTTGGAGCCATATCAATCTTGTTATCTCCGAGATACAATTTCGATACATTGTCCAGTTTATACGAATCCAGTTTATATTCGCGCTTTACTTCGTGAAATAGATCAAAGATAAATATACCGGGCATAGGGACGAGCTTCAACTCGTTATCCCCGAGAGCACTCGAGGAAAGCTTTTTACGTACGAGGTCACATACATGCGTTTTCAGTTTACTCATTTTGAAGAAAGATAGAGGACAGGACATCAAATGCCCGCGCTCGATAATATACTCAAGATCAAAACCAAATATATTCCAGCCAGTGATAACATCTACACCCTTTTCGTTGAGATAATTTGAAAATCGAATCAACATATCCTTTTCAGTGGGATACCATTCAATAATCGAATCATCTCCGAGGTTTTTATCAGTTTCTTTGTAACACAAACACGTTTTCTCATACGGTTCAGTTTCACCAAAACGCATGAGTGATATAGCAATTTGAAAACATGCATCGTCCCGCACGTTAGGGCTTGGAAACTTTCCAGTCGAACTATAACATTCGATATCAACCGACGCTATCACAAAGGGTGCAGATTCGGGTTTATCTACAGGTTTCAGGTCTTTCCAGGACTTACAGTACAAATCAATATCCACATTTGCAAAGTCAGCACGCTCACAACCATCACCCGTATCCACCCAGCCCGTAGATTGGATATTAGATCTGTGCATGAATCTCAGAACAGGATCTAGATTCGCTTCGTATAATCGTAACTGACTTACGTGCAATGTTCTATCAATATCGGTGTCTAGTTTTTCCAGGGTTTTTCTCAGCACCGCCACCTCGTGTACAGCCCGATTTTTTGCCGCTTCATCGTTCTGTTTTTCTACAGATGACTCAGTTAGTAATAGTTTGTGATCTATTTCTTTCCGTTCCCGTTCTAATTTTTTAAGTGATGCATGAGTTGTTCTCCTCAACTTACTACTTATAAATCGTCGCGATTGAAGATCTTTACATGTTATCTGTATAAACGTTCTGGATTCCCCATTCTGAAACCCTTCTATATCTTTAGACCTCAGGGATCCACAGTTTACAATATCCGGACATGTGTCTTTAACGTAATCGATCACTTTCTTAGTGTCGAGTGTATCAGGAAGCTTCATGAAAAAGTAGGGTTTAAACGGCGTCGTCACACAGACGGAGTGACCATCTTGAGTCCTTCCAAACATCCTGATTAAATGCTGCTCATCTTCGTCACGTGCATCCCATGTCAGGACTTGAAATTGTACCATACTTCGTTATAGAGCTAAATTTTTAATATCATATATTAGTAAAATGTCAGCTGCTTTGATTGACCTCGTGTCTAAGGGAGCCCAGGATGTCTTCATCACTGGCTCGCCTCAAGTTTCATTTTTCCACCAAAATTATAAGAGACATACCAATTTTGCGCTCAAGCCGGAACGTCTCGATTACGTTGGAACCTTTGCCGGTGGTAATGAAGTCGTGGTTCCTCTGCGCACTAAGGGTGACCTGTTAAGTTACGTCTGGGTTGAGGCCACAAACATCGGGACCGGTTTCCTCCCGGAGAACAACACTTCCGGTTTCTTTAGCAAGAATGACACCAGCACAACCGAGTTTTCTCTTTGGATCGGTGGTCAAGAAGTGTGCCGCCTCGACTCCCTTTTCATTCAGGGTGTCCACAATTTACTCTACAAGCAGGATGGCGCCAAGGCCTCTTGCGCCGTGACTCTTGATGAGGTTTCTGAAAACGCCAAGGGAACTAGTACGGGTGCCGATCATTATATCATCCCTTTCTTTTTCTCCGAGGATTGGACTAAATCTCTTCCTCTCACCGCACTCCAGTTCCATCAGGTCGAATTACGTATTAAGTGTCGCTCCGAATTTAGCCCGGTGTCCACTCCCAAGGTCTACGGGACGTACGTGTACCTCGACTCCGAGGAGCGTCAGATGGTCGTCGAGCATGAGCATGAGATCCTCATCACCCAGACACAGTTTCAACCCATGTCTGCGGATGATGTTGACGTCGATCTCACGTACTTCAACCACCCCTCCAAGGCTATCCACGTCGTCTCTTCCGAGGCTGATAACAGTCAATGGGATACTAACTTCACGTTCGATCGGGCTTCTCTCTATATTAACGGTACTACCCTCTTCGAAGAAATGTCCCCCGTTTACCATCACAACGTCGTTCCGGAGATGCACTGCACATCCCTCCCTTCGTCGACTCTCAGCACCGTGTCTACGTTCACGTGGCCTTTCTGCTTAAAATTGAATGCCTCTCAGCCTTCAGGGTCGTTAAATTTCAGTAGGATTGATAATGCAAAGTTGAACCTCACTGGTACGGGGGTCAGGAACGGAAACATCGTTCGCGCGTATTCAGTGAACTACAATATTTTAAAGATAAAAGACGGTATGGCCGGCGTTGCGTTTGCTAACTAAATACCTGTGTTAAGTTTTTTTTATTTATGTTTAACCAGAAGAACCAAAACCGCGTTCACCACGTTCAGTGGATGCGATTTCGTCTACAATCTCGATTGCAGGGGTTTCACACCTCTCTACTATAAGCTGGGCGATCTTATCCCCAGGTTTAATATGAAACGTTTCATGCCCATGATTAAACAGGATCACCTTGAGTTCACCTGTATAATCAGGGTCAATAACACCAGCACCGGTTTGAATACCGTTTTTAACCGCGAGACCGGAGCGAGGAGCGATGCGACCGTAGCAGCCGATGGGAACCGTCGCAGCGATTCCAGTACTCACTATACCCCTAGCTAGAACGGGAATTTCAACATCGACGATACTGTAAAGGTCGTATCCAACAGAGGCACTTGATCCAGAACGCTCAGGAATAATCGCGTCGGGTGAAAGGCGTTTGATAAGTAGCTTGGACTCCATCTTTGTTAGTGTACGCGGGATAACTTTAAATGTCTGCATATAACAAATGGATGGTATACTCGTTGCCTTATTAATGATATTTACGACACTTATATTCGGATTCATATATGCGAATATGTTCGACCCAGAAGAGTTTGGATTTACAGAATCTTCCACCGATCCATGGTACTTCGCATTTACAACGATGAGTACGGTTGGATATGGTGATTTTAGCCCAAAAACTGACCGAGCCAAGAGGGTGGTCATGTTTCACCACGCACTTCTTATCATGGAGGTCGGCGTTTTCATGGCGTGGATGGCAAAGAAAATCTACAAACCTCGTAACATGAATCTTAAAGTGGTATAAAAAGTACTCACATTAAATATGTAAGATGAACCCAATACGCATTGGTCCAGCGTTAAGGCGCATAACCCTTTTACAAAATCATATACGACCACAATCCACTAATAGTCTTTCAGAGGATCTACTATTCGACGATAAACGCGCAAAAAGACATTTATACGACATATTACCCGATGACGCCCCAGAATACCCTAGTGCATACGGTATGGAAATTCGCGTCGATCACGATGCGCGGACTGTTCGTTTCAAGACAGAAACAATGTCTGTGTACGAGAAGATAACCGTATTTATGTTTCAAAAACAAAAATTACGATACATGTATCCCGATTATCAATTTACAGAAAAACACATTTAATATTATATCAGGGAAGTATATGTGTTTAGACTTTTTATTTAAAAAACGTTATAAGAGACTACCAGATGCATACACGCATCCCTTCGACTGTTCGTGTGAATTATGTGGCTCTGTATTCTCCGATATGCAGGGTTTGATAAACCACATGGGATACCATTCAACGGAACAAATTAACACTTGCATTAACAGGGGATACGGTACTGTTCGTTGTAATATATGTTGGTCCACATTTAACACGGTCGCTTCGATGGAACGTCATTCATGTGCACAGAAGAGAGATCCAGTCATTAGCGGACTTTCTCCTATCATGAGTCGTTCCAATAGTTTGGAATCTATTGTTATTCATGACGATTCCCCGGTTTAGGTGCAACAGTCCAATTGCCATCTAGGAGAGACTGACGAATTTCCCAATCTGTTAGTTTTACAGTTCTCATGGGCGGAGTAATGAGCGCCCCTTTATTTACGACTCTGCAATGGTATCCACCAACACTACACGCGTGGTCGAGTTCAAATCTTGATGCATATTGAATATAAGGTGAATAAGAATCCATATCAGCTTCTAAGAGCGTTTTGTACCTATACGCATCATCAAATGTTACGAACGCTACGATAAAGTGTCGGGGGATATCATCTGTATCTCTATCCGTAATAGAATAAATTCCTTCTTCATGTCCAGCTTTATGAAATGCTATGACATGAAAAAGATCGTGATTAGAAACTTTTTCGAGTACTGTACTGTTGCTATAATCGAGTGCGTAGTAACTCTTGGCTGCGGATTTTTTAACCTTAGGCTTGAAGCGGAAGGGAGTGGGTCGAAAGGTGGGTTGTCTGAGTGCGAACATATTTACTTAAATATTACAAATCTACGTGACGACTTAGGTTCATTTCAATTTAGTTTCCATCCAAGTTCTATAGTCTTCACCGTAATCTACGAATAACTCCTCACCCTTGGTAATTTTCCTCGCTGTGTAGTAATGCACACATCCGTTTCTCGCACTTCCCTTTTGCTGATGACGTATGTTAATGATTGAATTCTCTTCTTTACCCACCGGAGAATTCACATATCTCAATGGATTATTTTCGATGATCAGTTTAGCATCGACGTGTCTTTCTACTGAATATGGTCGACCAAATATATCTTTATGTTCCGACTCAACTCGCCACGCATACATCGGATCTTCTGGCTCGTTGTTAACCATAACACCATAATAGCGACCCAAATCAAGTCCTGCGGGTATGTCCCGTGTCGCAAATGCTCCTAACCCCGCGCTGGGTCTCGTGGATTCCTTGATCTCTAATAAATGGAAGTTTCGCTTTTCGCGTCGTGATTTTAAATTACTACAAATTATCATAATCACGATCAATCCTACGAATAACGCGATCGAACCACGTACATATGATATCATCTAAAGTATAGGAGCATTTTATTATCAATGTATAAATCTGTTCTCGGATTTATTGAAGATGAAGCTGTGTGCATGACATATAACGGACCTAACACGTACGGAGTTACTTCTCATCCTCAGTCTTCTCAAAAGCCTCGTCACCGAACGTATCTTGAAGCAGTTGTATCATTTCTTCGGAAGTTTTTAGTGAGGAATGAGATGAACGAAGATTCCATTTAGCGAGTCTCTCGAGTTTTGCGTTCACTTGTTTATACCTCTCGATCTCTATTTCCATCTCCCTAATTCTCTCAGCTCCTTTACTGAGTGCCCTGTTCGCGATTTCTTCCTGTGAGGGATGTGAGTATACATGTTGACGCCAGTGTCTATTACGCTTCTTATCGTTATTTGCAGCCTTTGCTATCCGAGCTTTTGCCTGCTCAGTGGGGGTCTCAAAAACTGGAACACGGGACGGGACCTTAGAACACGTGATGGTAAACATTTTGTATTTATTCAACGGCTCTACGCTTTAATACTGATTACGCTGCACCCAATCTTGCATTTTTCCTACGCTCCAAATGAGACTCATGATGGCCGCTCCGTTTTTGAAAGTCTCATTTAGGGTGTTCATGTTTGTATATTTTTTTGATATATTGGGGTTTACTTAAGTACCCCTGCGCAAGCTTTTACTCACCGCACTACCCACAGCTCTGAAGGGTGTACTAACGGCACTCCCCACGGCACGCCTAGCAGATCTTCCGAAGCCCTGAATAGCTTTACGACCATTAGAGCATCCTCTAGCATTTTGTATTTTAACGCACGGAGGTCTGGATGGACCTTCCCCAGCCACTTCTCGCACAAATGCTCTCATAGCTCTATCAGTTGTAAGTTTTGCCATCTGCCCCCCTGTAATGATTCTTTGTTTGAGTAACATTTTTAAAAGCTTCGTCACCATTGTAGGATAGTAGCCCGTCATTTGTGCTCTATATTCTATGTTCGCTTCGTTATAAGCTTCAACTAACCCCTGATTACGCGTTTTGTTTCCCTCTTGTACCTGTTTAGAAATGCGATTAATTCTATCCCGATTAACAAGATTCTTGTATTTCATTATTTCTCTCCTAAATCGATTATATTCTTTGTTGTTCATCTATCATAATCCAACATATTATCGAGTAGTGCTGGGTGTGCGACGAGAAGCCGAGCGAGTACCAGCCGAAGCAGGTGCGTTGCGACGCGATCGAGCCGCACTCTCTGCTCGTGTCTCTGGTATGGGTGTTAACGCATCCCTCACAGACCTAGGAGGTCTGGGGGAATTTTGTGCAGCTGAAATTCGTCGCTGAGCGAGGCGGAAAGGATTTGGTGGAAGCGGTGTTCTTCGTGTAGCCGATTTCGGGGGGGATTTTTTACTAATATTCATCTTCATATTGCTCGGTGATTTATTCATTTTAAATGGTGACTTGACCGGTGCTGGTGCTGGTGC
>UEXM01001870.1_pt1 | contig 16212 bp, 26 predicted proteins | sample 1796661 | NCBI WGS metagenome assembly UEXM01 (sample SAMEA4772469, study PRJEB27181) | metagenome | reverse complement strand
TCGGCGGTTGTGCCTGCTCTTACCAGCCAGCTAAATCTAAGTCAGCTAACCACTTATGTAAGTGGGCTGGACCATCAGTATTCAGCCACTCAAACAACTTCTTATAATAATCAGGTGCGCGTCTATGTGCTGCGATCTTAACAACCCAGAACCGACGATCATCTTCTTTTATGGCCAGCGCGTTAACATGGTTAGAGAAACAGATCACGTTAGGGAATATCGGATACGTCCCTTTGGCGCCGAACTTTATGTTCACAGATATTTCCGGGTTCGTGATGTATGGCTTTAACGTCTCAACCAGATCGTACTGATTCCGGCCTGACATCTTCACTTCATCTATCAGTAAGATTGTCTTCTCGAATAAGAACTCATTAAACCCGTCGTCAATATTTTTAGGTCCGATGGTGTCACAGTTCTGTGTGCCCATCAGTTTTTGCAACAGCGCAAATATCCAACCTTTACCAACGCCAGGTTCTGATATTAAGAACGGGGCCCAAGGTACACGCACGGCTGGCTTTTGTACTGACACCGCCAACCAACGTATGAACAGCGCTGCGTCTTCTTGTATCGGGAACAAGTACTTCATGTGCTCAAAGAACATACTTAACTGAGCTTCATGTGGTGCCTCAATCTCTTTGAGTTCATTGCCTTCGTAGTTATTGATCATCATATGACCGCGGTAATTGTATATAAGATCTTTACCGGGATGGTATTGAATATCCCTCACGGTTGTACGTTCAGGTGACTCCAACCACGCTTTAGTCATCAACCTGTCACCACGTTTGATATTCCCATAACCTGTCTTGAACTCGTCAAGGTTATGTATACGCCATGAACCATCTTCACGAACGTGTACGACTCGACGCTGTTTTTCGACATAATACAGCTGATCAATAAACTTCTCTAAGCTGTCTAACTCATAAGCGTCGCGTGTTGACTGTTTAAACTCCATCGGTGGGACTTCAGGAACTTCAACACCCCAACCGACTGGTGCTTGAGGTACAGCGGGTGTCGGTGCAGCCTCAGCACAAAATTTTTCCACTGCTGGATAGATCTCTATTTCCAGCGTGTGATCTGGTATCGGCTGCTGGCCTGCTGGCAAACGCTCGAGCATGGCCTTCTTCACTTCTGCCTTAACATAATCCACGCCATAGCCTTGCGCTGCTAACTGTCCAGCATACGACACCAATACATGTGTTCTGCCACCTTCAGGTAGTGTATCTGGCATCTCAAACCGCTCACCTGTTGTGATCAGTCCCTCATTAGGACTCATCGTACCCAGATTAGGTCTGTCCGGTGTTCCGGGACTAGGGACAGCTTTAGGGGCCCGACTGAGTAAATCGTTCGCGGAGAACACGCCGCTCGCGTCGCACTCCTTGAAGTCTACCTGTACTGGGTTTTGAGGATTCTTTACATGCCAAGATCCCGGTACGCGTACTACACGATCAAGGTTAATCATCGCCTCGTCACAGTTAAACGACTGCGCAAGGGCCTTCTGAGTAGCTCTGAAATTGTCTAGTGGATCTTCAGTACGCCAATAAATATGGTAATTGCCTTCGCTTGAGCTGGTCACACCAAGTGGCTGAGGCATGGCTTGTATAATTGGCTCAACTGGGGCACCATCTGTATCTAAGAAGTAAGCAGCTAACCCAGTGATGTTTGCTTTTCCACGTCCAAGGCCGGGGTTCAGCTGCACGAATATACCAGCGCCTTTGTCTTGAAGTACTTGCAGTCGTGCCAGTGCTTCTTCAGGCGTTGCGGTAAACGTGCAGGCTAAAGGGTCACGTGCTTTATTCTTCTGATACAGGCGAGTTTGTGCCTTCGAGTCAGTAAACGTCTGAAATACAAACGTTTCTGACCGTGGTTGTATCAGTTTAAGAAACGATAGAAACGTGGTTTTGTTTATCGTTAGGCTCATGCTTGACCTCAGTCTCTAGTTCTTGAATGTAGCTTGCAAGGCGTGCATATTCCCGTTTGATGTCTTGAACAATGACACTTATAACACATGGTTCGCCCTCTTTCTGGATTGTTGCGGTCAATAACTTCTTTATTGGATTGAATTGCAGTCGAGTGATCGAAGTTCTCATAATTTACCTACTTTTGTCAATTAAAATCTGAATTCTACACCTGCGTTCACGGCTGGACCTACTATGATCACCTTAAAGTTTTTATACTTATAGTATGAGATAGGTGCGAATAGTATACCTTCGTGTACGTTGGTTTTTATCTTACCTTCATACCCATGGACGGCTGCTAGCATTATACCCCACTTTAGGCCATCTATATATTCACCAGTGAACTCGCGTCCGACGCCTATTAGTTTACTGTCTATATAATGAGAGTTCGAAAACGTCGCCATCGATACGAACCAGTCATCTTCTGTCTTTAAGGTGAGTTGAAGGATCTCATTATCCTCGTTGTACTCAGCGTCATCATTTATGTAATGTTCTGTCCATAGTCCGACATAAAAACTAGCTTCAAGATCCTGGCTATGCGCGGGCTGAACTAATATCAGCCCCGCTACCAAGATCGACATCAATGCTAGTGCACTAACTGCTCCCAGTAATCTCATAGTTTAACCCTCTTCGTTCGCATAGCGATCCATCAGTATAGTTAGGTTCTTAATATTGCTATTAATTACACGTTTGCGGTTCGCTACTGCTTTGGATACTGGTAAGCTATCAAGTGATTCAAGTTTCGCCTGCTCACAACGTATTAGTTCAAGGTAACGGTCAAATGAAATTTCGTCTGCGCGTTTACCATCTACTAGAATTACTTTTTCAATTTTCATGTTGTTTTCCTGTTGTTGGTTAGTTGATATTCTTTCAATTCCTTCGCGTAACATTGAGCGGCAATTTCTTGAAAGTAGTTCTGCTTCAATAATTTTACTTGCTTCAAGCCATTCAGCAGCACCTTCACTCTTTAAAGAAGGTGTTGATGGTTCAGGGATATACTTAACGCACCCTCTATAGCGACGTGGTAGTCTATCGTATTCTTCCTTAGTTACGTCCAGTAGATCCCAAAATTTGTTGTTGCTTGCTATGTGCATTCTGTTATTGTGCTCATCATTAATAAATAACTTTTCTCCTTTTTGAGTCACGAGGTACGTTTTATTTCTGATTACACGGTCACCGGGTGAATGTTTTAATCGCCTTGCTCTCATAGTTTAACCCTCTTCGTCATATTCATAATGTTCAACGTTACCAGCAGGTTCGATGAACGCCATTTGTTTTATAGGTGTTCCAAATGTCATGACGACATCACCTGACTTGATTACTTTCTTGAACTTCCAGTCACCACGTTCCATAGTTTGTCGGCGGTTCCACTGGTGCGGTGTCATATCATCTTTGACTTGAACGAACCGCGTCTGCTTACGACGTTCGCTGATGTCATGTATCGTTGCTGTGCTCATAGTTGTGCCCTTGGTTTAGTTAGTTGGTTCCAAATTCTTGCAATGACTTTCATCTCATGGCTTACAGTAGGCCAGTCCACTTCGATCATTTGTGTGCCTTCTGGATTCGTGATCATAGTTAGTACATCACGTCCTTTCAACTCGATGCGCGCGACGCTCGCGCCTTTATTACCAACGTATCCGGTGATCGTTAGTTTAACAGGATCATCGTCGTCAAGTTGTACCGTGTACTCGCAGCCTATCATGCCTTCATAGAGTGCTCGAATTACCAGCGCTAACTCGCTCATACTAACTGCTCACAGACCGTACGCGTTACAGGGTCCAATATGTGATTATAATAAGACAGTGCAAACTCCGGTTCTGTCAATGCTGCTGCCTGGATCTGCTGTGCCTTGTATAGCTTACTATTGATGATCACCTCTAAAGGTTCTGCATCTAGGCTAGCAAACTCAAACACACGCGCTGTCTGTACTGGCTCAAACGTATATAGCATGTCGATTAACTTCTGGTCCTTGATAGTTAACCCGCCGTCTTGAACCATTTGGAGTACGGTCCATGAATGCAGCTTACACGCCATATTACCTAGATCAGCCTTGAATAGTTTACGCACTTGCTCACGTTTATACAGGCTACGTTTCGTTTTCAGACCTTGCTTATTCATAGTTATGCTCTCAATTTTCCCAGATATGTTTCGACACCGCGCCGTCTTTATCGATCAGCGCGACCTTTGTATTTTCTTCTGCTTTCTTAGTGAACATCAACGAACCCGCTGGTGTCACCCGTTCAAATTTATAGCCCTCGTCCCTAAGCAGTTTTTCTTGTGCTAGTTGGTGCGGTGTTCTTTGAGCGCGTGCCTTTAGTTTCTGGCGACGCTTCTCAATAAACTGGCCATGGCTGATTACGTCACCCATATTTAAAGCCTCACTGCTAGGGCTAGGCCTAGCCCTGTGGTTGATTCTTGGCTGCCATTAAGCAATGGCTGTTTTAAATACTTGTCCACTGAGAACCTAACGGCGTACTCGTTACTTAATTTGTATTCAAGCTCCGCGCTGGTGCCGATATCCTTACCACCAATATTCTCACTGGTAACTGATTTGTACATAGTATAGTTAAGCCCTAAATTCATTGTAACTTTATCTGTAACCGCTTGCTTTATATGTGTATTCAACACCCAGAACTCTCGTAACTGTGTCTCCGTCCATGTGCTTTGGACTTTGTTACTAGATGTGTTAGTCGTACCGGCCATTAATCTTACACCTAGCGGGCCGAATGTTTCAGCCATGCCTAGTTGAAAGAGGTTTAAACTAAACTTTCCGCCCGTGCCGACTGTGTGGTCTATAGTAGACGCCTTGTACTCTAAGTCCAGACCGTGAGCTGATGTAGCCAGCGCTGCTAATAAGATTAAGTACTTCATGGCTCAGCCCTCTACCAGATTAGGTTCATCATTATAGTGACGGGTTATGCTTTGGCCTTCGAGCTGGCCGCCACACGTCATGGCATGGGATAGACAGCTTAAATATTCATCTATGGCTTCGTCGTGGTCGTGGCACGCGTCGCTCACGTGGTCACCATAAGTTACTTGGAACGTGCCGTCGTTTAGTTTGTGCATAACTACGGTGTCTTGACCATCGACCGCGCTGCTCATTATATAGATAGACATAGTTTATTCCTCAACCCAATGCGGTTCGGTGGCGCCTTTGATCGGTGCGTACCCTGCGCAATACGTAGTGTCCCATCGTTTCGCATTAGCCAGCCCGCTAATTGCTTGTTCTTCATCTTCCACAATCTGGAAGTGGTCTACAAATCCACCTGCTATCTCGTCCTTCACTTTAGTTGTATAAAATACTACAAACATGATTTAGCCCTCGTTAATCTCCGTTATTTAGGATAATAGCTTTAATCTGCATGCTAATATCCGTTTAAGTGCTTCACTGACTCAGCCCTAGTTAAGGGGCATGAGTGGCACGCGTCGCGCTCTTAGATGTCTTGGATAAAATAACGGCGTTCTTCTTTATCAATCAACAGCCGCTCTTTGGTAGTGTCAATCACTGGCGGGCCTATGACGATCTCACCCGCGTCTAACTTAGCCTTTACAGTCTCACGTGTTCCATAATAGTTATCAGCAGCCGTCAAAGTTACGAAATGTGCCGTTCCTACCGTCAATTTTTGAGTAGACATAATTAGTACTCCATACCAAGTGATTCAATCATATCTTTAAACTCAACCATCAGCGCAGGAAGTCGGGCGGCCAGCGCGTCCTTATCTCGAAGTTGTTCAGCGGTCGCTTCAGGCCATACCGCGCTATTACGTGCCGCGTCTAAGTCTGCAACTTTGGCGGTCTTTTCGTCCACTTCCATAGTGTAACGGTCATCCGCTTTACATACCGCTTTTGCATTCTCTATGCTGTCATACTTCATACACTGACGGTCCATAGGTATAGGCAAGTTTTTATCTTCAAAATATATATGAGCCTTTTCTGGTCCATGCTCTTTAGCGCGGTATGTTGTATTCGCTATATAATGCATAGGTCCATCACTTGAGGTTAGGTGCCATTTGATAAGGTGGGCGAACTGTGGCGCGTATTCTTCTATATCATCATGTATACACCCGCAGCTCACCATATTTCTCTCAGCGGTTGTGTCACGATACAGACTGCCAGTAATAGAAAAGCTATTATGTCCATTACCACATTGATCATCATAACGTATGTCGATAATTAAAATACCGTGGCCGCCATCTAGACGGAAACCTTCGACTCTGTGTTGCTGCTTTTGATTCTTAACCAATTTAGATGCTGGTAATTCGTTTAAAGTAGTCATTTTGTGTGCCCTGTGTTGTGTGTTTCTATGGTTTAAATATAGACCCAGAGTGCGACGCGTGCAAGGTATTTGCTATACCAATAACGACTTAAAAGCCTGGGTTCTTATAACTGTAGGTTTGTCCACGGTAGGCTTGGCAAAAGTGGTTTTGCAAGAATTCTCTTAAGGTCGCTGAAGAATTAGGGAACCGGAGCTTTTTGAACGCGAGGCACGCGCCGCGCTCTAGGTTAGGCAGTTAAATTTTAAATTTGGCAAAACAGACTTTGCAGAGCGTACCGTGGACAGCTACAGCCCGCATTTTTACTCACTTTTACCTCCAAAAATAGGCTTTTGTCCAAGGAAATAGAGTAATTACTAATTGTCGGGCTTTTTTTAAAGTTTTAGGGAAGCGTAACGTGTTGAATTATGTTATATTTGGTAATGTTAGTGATAAAATACTCTACAATAGGTGAAAAGGTGATTTCCTTGGACAGCAAGTTGGCGGAGGCCTTAAAACTCGAAATTCAAGCATTGGACGAATGCTATAAAAAGATAGGTAATATTGTGTCAAATATACATGATCTTACCGACGGTCAGTGTGTGACAACACGGACAATTAGTAAGGCTGTACAACCGTTTATATTGGTAACAGCTGATCGACTAAAAACTGATTTAGGATATAACAAATGTACTTATGAAATGTTTTGTAGTGCAGCCGCTTATATAATGAAATCAGCAGGAAGGCAGGCGCAGTTTCAAGCGACAGTCAAGCAAGTACGTGAAGAACTAGCCCGACATGGTTTTGAAATGAGCAAGCGCTGTCGCATTGATGTAATTAAATCAGATAACCCTATATTCAAACGCGTGCCCTCAGAGTTTGGCAACAACAAACCAGATACACAAATACGCGACTATTGGATATATTTAACACCTAGAGGCGATCAAAATGAGTAAGCAAGACGAATACATTAGACTAGGTTGGTATGAATGCGACGATCTAATACTAGAAGCTGTAGTATTTATGCAAGATCTTGGACTTCAGAAGTGTACTTTAGATATGATCGTACAATATGTAGGTCATAAACCAGTAGGCCTAAGAAGGTTTTTAAATGAGGTAGGGCTGACTGTAGATAACAAACGCCCTTTTGAAAGTATAGGCGCGGGAGGTAAAGATAAGCATTTATATGAGCACAAGTTCAGAAAAGTACCTATAAGTATTTTAGGCGGTTTAGCATTCACTGAAGAACGCGTCAATTGGGTAGATATTAGAAAAGACTTGATATTCCAAGGCAAACGTTCGAAAACTAATGATATAAGTGAGGCTGATATATCACCGATCTTACGGCTTGCAATCTGCAAAGACAAAAAAGAAGGGGCCTAAGCCCCTAAGTCCTAACTATGAAATAATAATCGTGCGCGGCTCTCAACTTCTGCCGCCTTTTTGCCTGCAGGCTTCTTGTATTTCTCCCAAAACCTGCGGGCCTTCTCTCGTTTTAGCGTTTCAATCATCCGGTTGAACTTAGCAAAGCCGCTAGTTTCATGTTTATAATTATATTAAATAAGTTTTGATTGTAGTTCTAAGTCGGTTAAGTCCTTAAGTTTAGACATGTTAATTCACCTCGTTGATGAAGAAGCGTTGATTGTTGATAAAGTATGTTGTACCTATCGCTTTAATGTGCCCTTTAGCTTCCGTCCAGAAACCTCGAATAGCATATTTGCACTCATCCGTGCGGCTATCCATAACCACATCACCAGAAATAACAAACCGAATAGAACTACAACCCATTTTTGAAGTGACATCATGCAACCCCTCTAGACTATCATTATCTTTCAAGTTAATTTTAAGACCAGCCTGCACGGTTCCAGCCTCGTCTATGTATGTAAGCCCTTCAACATCTCCTAATGCCTTTGGTAAGTAGCCACGGACACTATCTAAGCTGTTTAGCGCTTGGTGTGTGATCTTGATTAATGCAAACATATTTAAGCCCTCGTTTGTGCCATCCTTGGCGCGTTAATTAAAGCAATTCTTTGAAAGTCACACCACAAGCTTTAGACATTCTCAAAGCTTCATCCAAGTGACTGGCTTTAGTAGCTTCAGCGCTTTGGCTGAAGTATTTAACCTCCAAACCTTCAGCAGTTAAAACAAGAAAATAAAAGCTAGTTGATAAATTCATGATGACGCCCTCGTTTGTGTATGATTTAACTATAGCAGGCATACACTAGCCCGCCAATACTTTAGAGCTATAACAAGCTATACTCTTATAACCAACTCTATCTACTATCTAAATATAACCACGATTTTATACGTCGAGCGCGTCGCGCTCCCTTCATCCCCAGAAATCTAACGTCATCATTTTGTGATCACATTCGGTGCGCGAAGAGTGCGTCGCGTTCTTTGCTTTAGCTGTCGGGCTGAGTATGTCTAGGTGTTGAGCGTGCTAGGTGTTGAGTATGTAACGTGCTAACTCAGTGCGCCGCGAGCGCGTCGCGCACCAGGCTAGGGCAGAACCAGCTAGGGTTTGCGAAGAGCGCGTGGCAGACCCCGCACCCGGTGTAGATGGGGGAGGAGTCCCAGCATATTTCCGCGCTAAAAATTTGAAAAAAGGTGCAACCTAGATACGAATGAGAATCATTCTCAACGATAGCCCAGAGCGCCGCGCGTGCCTCGCGTTCTAAGCACCTTGACCACCTAACCTCAAAATAACACCGCCCATACCGAACGATGAAAACACGAGGTTGCTGTTGATTATTTGGTAAAGTTGCATTATCTTGTAGGTCGTTGCAGTGTGGCCAGGATAAGGATGTTGCATGGAATCTGAGTCATTTACCGTCGATTGAGGTGAAAACCTATGATCTATACGAGCTGAACAGGTGATAAACGGCCACACTCGCAACGACACCCTCCCACACCGAACGCTAAAAACACGAGGAAGCTAAGATGGATATTAAGAAAGGTGCCTCACTAGAAGGTATTAAGCCAGAAACGAAACATGCTATTGAAGTAGTAGATAAAATCTATATTGCGAATGGCGCCAACCTGACAGTGACATCTGGTACTGAAGGCCATCCTGGTGATGGTGTACATAAGCATACATCGTTACATTATACCGGCAATGCGTTCGACTGCCGTATCTGGGTATTTAAGAATGCCAGCAATGGTTCGACTAATATGACCAAGGTCAACGCCGTAGCGAAGCAGATCCGTGAAGAGCTAGGTCGTGACTATGATGTGTTGGTTGAGTCAGATCACATCCATATAGAATATGATCCTAAGTCAAGTGCAGCAGCTGTAGCATCTGATCTGAAGAAGTTCATTGATATTGTCGTGAAATTCATTGGTGACATCACACCGTTTTACCGTATGATCCAACGTTACCTGAAAAACCGTAAGGGCTGATAATGTCAGAAGACATCCAACCTGAAGACTTAGAAATCACGGCTGATCAAAAGGCCGTGTTAGAGCTGTTCTGTGATGACTTAACTGAGACTGAGATAGCGGTCAGGTTAGAAGTGTCACGGTCAGCTATATTGAAAAGATTTAAGACCGCGCTGAAGACGTTAGGTGTGACAGAGATGTTACGCAGGTATGGGCACATCCGTGTTCGTGAGAAGGTCAAGACCCAACGTATAAAGAATCCTCAAGACATACATGATGAACCACACCATGTATTGATGACCAGAGCGAAAAAGCGTAAGGCTGATGCTGATGAGCTGCGTAAGGCTCAGAAGAAGGCTGATGGTCAAAGAGTTGGGCGCCATGTTACAGCGCAGAGTGAGATTGATATCATCGAGTCTGGTGATGTTGAGGCCGCTGTGTTGAAGTTGTTGTCGTTGGCGAAACAGAGTGGGATAGCCACAACTGTGTTGGATGCGTTAGGTGCCCGGATACATCGAGGCCTGACTCATGTCGACATGCTCCCTGAAAATTATAAAGATGAAGATCTAAAGGCAGAACTGCACAAGAAAATAAGATTAGTAATCGGCCATATCGATGCGGCCACCGTCGGCGGAGCGAAGTTAACAGACCTCTCAGCCATGTTCAAAACACTGCAAGAGCAGGTTCAGCTACTTGAAGGGAAACCTACAGCGATCCTAAGTGTTGATGATAAAACAAACATATCAGACATTGCCGCTAGAATGCAGGCAGAGATGAAACGTAGAGAGAAGACTATAAATGGCAGTTGCGAAGAAGTCTCAGAAGAAGGTGAAGGTTAAAAGCCTGATTGTTCAACCATATAGCGTTGAACTTATTGTTGCAAATGACTGGTCAGAGTTAAGTAAGTACTTGAAAAAGAACTTTGACTATGAACATGACACATGTAATTACGGTGTATCAGGTCTGACATTTTCGATAGAATGTCACCCAACAGGTGAAGTAAAATTCATACAGTTTGCTGAAGGTGACCAAACTCTTGTCCATGAGTGCGTCCACTCAGCGTTCCATATTTTAGATCATGTCGGCGTGAAACTTAAAGCGAGTAATCATGAAGCGCTAGCATATACTACAGACTGGATTTATGGTGAGTGCAAGAAATGGTTAAGCTAAAGCCTGGCGATAGACACGGTAAACTTACCGTTGTAAAGAATATTGAAAAGTCATTATGGCTGGTCCAGTGTGACTGTGGTGAGAAGATAGAGATCCACGGTTATCGATTTAAGAAGCTGACGACCTGTGGTTGTTTTGCAAAGAGTCGAGGCACAATGGAGCAAGGACATATACATAATGGGTATGTTAGAATACATCGACCTGATCACCCACGTAGTGATGTTAACGGTTGGATGTATGAGCACACTGAAGTCATGGAGCATATGATTGGACGGCACCTAGTACCCGGTGAGAATGTACATCATAAAAATGGTATCAGACATGATAACCAACCTGAAAATTTAGAACTGTGGAATCGCAATCAACCATCAGGTGTAAGAGCATCAGACAGAGTCGCTCATGCAATTGAAATTTTAAAACTATATAAACCGGAACTCTTAAAAGATGGCGTTCTCTGATTATACCGAAGAACAGTTAGCAGCGTTAAGCGATGAAGAGTTCAAGGCACTGGCCTTAGAATTCACGTCTGCTATTGACCAAGATCGAAAAGAGAATCAGCTACAGTATTATAAACCAGTATCTGACAAAGCTCATCGTATCCATATGACACCAGCAGATCTTGTTGGTATCGGTGGCGGTAATGGTAGTGGCAAATCAGAATCTACATTGGTAGAGATGATTACATGTGCTACGGGTATATTCCCAGACTGGATGAAAGAAGAGTATGAAGCGGAGTACGGAGAAGACTGGTGGCAGTTTAAATCACCGGGCCCGTTTAATTGTCGTGTAATCATCGCATCACTAACATCAATGTTAGATATGATGATGCTACCTAAGCTGAAGTGGGATGAGTGGACTGGTACGCTGCCTGAAGGCGGTGACAAAGGCCATTGGGGCTGGATACCTAAGAAGTGTCTTATTGACGAGAAGTGGGAGCGTAGCTGGAAGGCTAAGGCTAACACACTACATATCCGAAGCTATCACCCGATTACCGGCGAAGAGCGTGGTATCAGTCATATACAATTCATGTCGAACGACCAAGATCCAAAGAACATGGTAGGTAACGATTTACAATTCGTAATGATGGATGAACCATCAACATACCCGGTATTCTTAGAGAACCAAGCACGTACCATGCGTGGTAATGGTAGAATATTCTTATCTATGACATGGCCTGACGATCCAACTATCGCAGTTGATTGGATCTTCGAAGAGATGTATGAACCTGGCAACCGACAAGTTAAAGAAATGAAAGAGACTGGCAGGAAGCCGGATATAGAGTGGATAGAACTTTTAACTAGAGATAACAACCACTTAAACCAAGCGAAGGTTGAAAAACAAGCCAGCCGCTGGGGCGAAGAGATGAAGGCAGTACGTCTCGAAGGTAAGCCGATCAGATTCAGTAACTTAGTACACCCGATGTATACCGGACCAGAGAATACCAAGACATGGTGTTTTGATGAAGAGAAAGAGACATACCTTGATGCTGACGGAAATTGTATGTCATGTGGCAAACGTCATGTAGCAGAATTCTGTCACACATTCGATTTTGAAACAGATCATAACTGGCCTGCAGTATTTATACTGGACCCACACCCACGTAAACCTCATATGATGCAATGGGTCGTAATTGACCCTAATGATAATATGTGGCAAGTAGCTGAGTTATCGATTGATGACACACCAGATGTGTTAGCTAGAACAGTTCGAGATATTGAGTACGACCTACGTATAAACACTCAGCTGAGGCTAATTGACCCGAACATGGGTAGATCACCATCCAGCGCACAAAACCGAGGCAGAACCTGGCAGGACGAGTTCTCAGAAGCTGGTATTGTCTGTGAGTTAGCAGATGACTCAAGTGTTGGTAGAGCTAAGATTGATGAATGGTTAAAGCCTGATATGCACACACATGAACCAAGACTTTATATACACACCAGATGTACGAATACGATATTTCAGATGAAACGTTATCGCTGGGATGAGTTCAAAGTAACTCAGGAGAAAGCACAGAAGCAAACTCCTAAACCTAAAGATGATGACTTTCCTAACAACTTGAAGTATCTTGCTAACCGAGATCCTTGCTTTAATGAATTTAACAATCAAGGAAGAAAAATGAACACCCGATTTAAGAGACGAAGATAATGGCAGCAGCAACGATATGTGACGGATGCGGGGCAGTAATTGAAGGTACACCCGCAAGACTTGGCCATGTACACACATGTGATTATTGTGATAAGTGCGAACCTATTGCTAGAGATATGATGGCTAAAATGGATACTGTACATGATCAGCTCGCTCAAACTTGGGAGACCAAAATTGGTGAGATCAAAAGTGAAGCTAGAACTAAATTAAAGGCTATACCAGATGAACCAGCAGTTAACTAACAGGCTAGGATCATGCGCGTGCTGTCATAAGCAAATAGCAAACCCCGGCAAGTTGTACGTAGGCGGCATGTTAGACGGCCACTATAAAACAATAAAAGAATGGTTTCCAGGCGTACATCTAAACGTGTTCATAACCACACTTGGAACCCAAGTACACGCGCACATGTGCGAAAGCTGTACTAATAACTTGACATCTGATATGATACGTGATTTATGGGCGTACATAATCGAAGGTATGGAGTTAGAAGCTGATAAAGACTACCGTCTAGAAGTTGGTGCTAATTCACTTACAGCCAAACAGTATGCATATCAACAAGAAAGCATCAATAAGCTACGAGGCCAAACGCTCGTAGGCATGTATTGTAAGCAAAAGGTTTAAGGAATCATGGTAGATCAAGTAACGGCCCAAGAAAACGCGAATATTAAGCGAACTCGTAAACGCCCTAAAACGCTTAAATTCGACAGAGCTGAGATTGCGACGCGTGTAAAGAATTTTGTGGACGATGATCTAGCCAGACGTTCTGACTTCTTAGATGACAGATTACAACGTTATGCTAAATACCGTAACTGGGCACAACGTGATGCAGGCCCATGGGAAGATTCAAGCGATATTGCGTTACCGGATATGATGACCCATTCTACTAAGTTACAAGATATTTTATTTAATGCGATAATGTCATCAGAACCACCTGTAACGGCACAGGCACGAAACAAAGCTGATGCTAAAAAGCAACAAACGATTGACGACCTAATCCAACACCAAATGTTCAGAGACATGCCCGGTACAGAGTTCGTTGGAGAACTTGTAGAGTGCTTCGTTAATGACGGCGTATTTACAGCTCATGTACCATGGGTAAAAGAAAACCGCGAAGTTATTGATACCAGAGTATTCCCGCCTATCCCTGAAGAGCTTATACCTAGACAGTATTTTATCGAAAGCATTAAAGGTGAGTTCCCTCAAGCGCTAATTCAATCTGTAGGTAACAGCGATTGGGATTTTTCTATTGAAACTGACGACGAGACATTCGTAGCCAAATTTTATACTGCTGAAGATGATAAAGTAGAAATGATCATGGAGCGCGACGCGGAAGTGTTTAATGGCCCACGTCCTATGGTCAAAGATATTGATGAAGTTTTACACCCATGGCGTGCGTCAAATCTTCAAATGCCGGGCCCATCAAATCCAGGCGGATCTCAGCATGTTGCTTTAGTAGATTACCCTACAGTCGATGAGATTAGACGATTAAAAGAATCAGGTCACTATGATCTCATTACTGATGAAGATATGGATAAGTTAGAAAATTTATCGATAACACGTATCAGTCAAGAAGCTAAAGATCAAAAAGACAATATGCAAGGCACTATCGATGACTTCAGCGAGCGCGACGCGAGCCACAAGGTCTTAACACGATATATCTGCTTTGATGTCTGGGATGGAAAAGATGTAATTTGGTATGTCATTAGAGAAGCAAACTTAGTAATGAAAGCCGCCCATCTAACTGAGATGTACCCTGCTAACCCACCACGCAGACCGTTTGCCGAAGCATCATTCTTGCCGGTAAAAGGCCGCCGATTAGGTATTTCATATTTAGAACAGATGGAAGGCCTACACGATTCTAGCAAAGAGATGTTAGATCAAATGATCGATGCTGGTACGTTAGCGAATAGCCCGTTCTTCATATACAAGGCTAGCCAGCAGAACCCTGATACTTTATCGTTAGGTCCAGGTGATGGCGTGCCTATGACGAATCCTAAAGAAGATATCTTCTTTCCTAACATTCAGAATAACCAAGCGTTTGCGATCAATACATTGACAATGATGGAGCAAATGCAGAACCGATTAACTCTGACTAACGACTTAAACTTCGGTGGTGTACCATCAGGTGGGTCATCTGCACTTCGTACTGAAGGCAACATGCAGTTAGTACTTGGTCAGTCAGAATCCAGACCTGAGCGTGTTATACGTCGACTGTTTGAAGGCCTAGCTGAGGTGTATTATCAAATACATGAATTAAACCAGCGCTATTTGCCGGATAATAAGAAGATCTTGAAGTCGAATAACCTTGATGCCGATGCTGATCCATATCAAACGATTAAAGACATCAGTGAGATCCAAGGTCGTATGGAGTTCATATTTAGCGCCAACGTACTGAATACAAGTAAAGCTGGTATGCAGCAAGCTATGAATCAACTAACTGGGTTCTTAGCAACTGAACTAATGATACAGACAGGTATCGTCAAACCAGATAACTTATATAATATTGCTGAAGAGACGATCAAAGCGCTTGGTCAAGACCCTCGCAAGTTCATCAATAAACCGACACCTGACAGCGGCATGATGAAAATATTTGCAGAAGAAGCGATTATGCAAATATTTAATAATGCCCAACCACATGGTGGGTATGCTGAATCAGGCGGTGCTGTAGAGCACATGCAGAAGTTAATCGACTTTGCTAACTCACCTGATTTTGGTCACCTGAACTCTCAACAGGTTGATCGATATAAATCATACTTGGAGAAAGTACAAGCCGATGCTCAGCAGCAGCAAGTTGAACAACAGCGAGCAGCAGCTGCAGCACAGCAAGGACAGCAAGCTACTTCATCACCTCAAGGACAGCCAAATATAGCTGAAGTACAACGCGCCCAAACACCTCAACAGTTGAGTGAAGGCGAAACGTTTACACCACAACCAGGTGAGTCGTAATGATTGATAAGAGTCAATGGGACGAGAACAAAGACCGTCTAACTAGGAAACAGGTAGATAATGTTCAAAGCCTTGAAATTAAACGAATGGCAGCTGTACTTGGTGACAAGTTAGCCGCAGACGAGCACTGGCAGAAGTTCCAGCAAGAAGCTGCTAAAGAGATTTTGCAAGCCCAGTCAGCGATATCATCGTTCCAGTCTATCTTATTGGACCCAACGACAGTATCAGCTGAAGCTCTAAATAGAGCTAAGATAGGCTACCATGCACATCAAATGAAACTTGATTGTTTCAAAATGATGTTAGAATTCCCTAACAGGAATAAAAACGTTGACGATTAATTGATAATCTGATATAAACACAATCTG
>UEXM01001869.1_pt1 | contig 16213 bp, 33 predicted proteins | sample 1796661 | NCBI WGS metagenome assembly UEXM01 (sample SAMEA4772469, study PRJEB27181) | metagenome | reverse complement strand
TTTATCAGTTACCCTTGTGGTTAACACTTAATTTACCTGATCTGTGGGTTTCTACATATACGTATACGTATACCCCGGGGGTGGCACCTGCCCGTACCCCTTCGATCATGGCAGATTGTCCAGAAAATCAACAACTATCCTGCCTTTGCCGCCAGAAATAACAAAAATTACCTATTAAATGCTTGAAAATTAACAAAAACCCATAAAATACCAGAATAAAAGGTAATAGAACATCTATCAATTGACGTTTTACCATTGTTGCAATGCAGCACGAATATTGCAGCGCAGCAAAAAGCATAACGGCGATGCACATATTGCAGCACCAAAAACACAACAAAATAAAACCATATCGCCACTACACATATTGCAGAACCATACCCCACCAAAACAAAACAGTCTGAACTTCAGACAGCTTAATGAGAACATAACCAGAACAAACCATGACCGAACTAGGAACAATAGGTAAGCAACATTGACCTTTATATTAGGACAACAACACTGCCCTATCATTGAAATATTATTACCCAAACAACACAAAAACCTTTTCATTTATTGTTATTTTCACTCAAAATGCATTTTTCTGCTCTTGACAGATTGACAGCAATTTAGGCTTTCTATACGACTTGAATTATAGCACTTCAGCTATAGCTTCAAACAGTCTGAACTTCAGACAGAAAGATAAACCAATGACAAACGTATCAATCACAAAAGCAAATATCGAAACAGCAACAAACGCTATCAATGCCATTGCCGCAATTGACACCAGCGTTCGCGATGGTATCGCAGCAAATGCCAAGCTTGGCAAAATTCTGAAGCGTATCACAAAGGCTTGCACTCGTCCGGACGGTTCTTTGGATAATAAAGCTTTTGATGTCACACTTGTGAAGCTTGGTTTACGTGATGCCAAAACTGGCAAAGACGACAAGCGCAAAACTGAACAGCGTGATATCATGTCCCGCGATAATCGTTCTTTGTCAGTAAAGCTTGCCGATAATTTGCCAGCAATCAACAAAGCTTTGAAAGCCCATAAAGGCAAGGTTTCTTCCATGAGTGGCGCAATCGCTCTAATTAAGCCGAAGACAGCCCCAAAGCAAAAAACCCTAGTTCAGCCAGCCGGTGAGGTTGCTGGCATCTCACTAGACGTTATGGACGCTGAACACGCTGCCGGTATTGATAGCGATGCAATCACTTTTGAAATGGCGGCAGATAACTTTTACGCTCTTTGTCGCGCTAAGTTCAATATGTCTTCTATTGATGCCTTGGCAAAGCTTCAAGATTATGACAACGAGAAAAATGTCAACGCTGATTTAAAGCTTGAACAAAAGATTGCCGCCACTGGCTAATCTGTCTGAACTTCAGACACTTTGCCCCATGTCACATTCTGGCATGGGGTTTTTCTTTGCCTAAATTCTGCCATGCCCAGCCAGTAAAAATATTAGGATAGTAGTGGTGGGGTGGTGGTGGGGTGGTGGTTCCATGTCGGTTTGACAACGCATTGATAACGTGCTAGTATTAAGGACAATATGAATTGTATGTGTTTAACGAAATAAAACAGTCTGAACTTCAGACAGGTAGGAGATTGACAGTGAGTAATATACACAACGAAGAAATCATGGAACGTCTATATGATGAAGCGTATGCTGAGTTATGGGGTTCTTATCTGATAAACAGTCAAGAGCAGCACCACTATGTTGCATTAGAATGGGCAACGAAACGCTTTGAGGAAACTGTCGGAACTTCAGACAGATAGGAGAATTATACATGAGTAAAAAATATGGTTTTGAGAATGGCAATGTCGTGCCGATAGTGTCGGGCAATGTGCAAAGTTATTGGCCTGCCATGCCTAATGAGCAGCGCAAGCGTGATGAGCATATCTACCCAACGCTACGAGTGGGTCAGCACGACAATATGTGGCAAAGCTACTTGCGTGGTGTCGCACAAGAAAAGCGCAAGCGTGTTCATGCGGCACTTGATGTGGAGATTGCCAAGCGTAGGGCTAGACTTCAGGCTCGACTTGACAACGCCTAGTTCTTATGCTAGGGTTTATGGACTATTTGAATTGCAACCAACCAACCAAACTGTCGGAACTTCAGACAGGTTAAACGGAGATGAAGATGGCAAATCCAGAATTACGAATGACCATGTACAAAGGCCACGTCAAACACGCTAAGATATGGCAATATCCGCCTGTTGATTGGCATACATGGAAGTTTCGGGTGTGGCCTAATTATGATTTTGATGTGCCTATGGCGGTGGCTACACAAAGAATATTATTACTTGCGGCTAGGATAACCAATAAAAACGGAGACTAAAAATGTATAATCGTGATTGTAAAAAGATTGCCAAGTTTGCAATGAAGAACCCTGACAACTTGGCTCGTGTGACCACTTTCGTGCTTACCACCATTCAGGCGGGTCTATCCACCACACCAATGCAGATGGACGACATTGACACAAACGGTGCTGGCAGCAAGTATTTGTGGGGCAACAAGCGTGATGGCTACCTCTATATGCAAGAACACAAACGTGTTATCTATGCAGCTATCAAGGAAGCTGTCAAAACTGGTGATGCAGTGGCTGCCATTGACGTTCTCACCAATGTGCCTAATCTGGGCATTGTCAAAGCGGCATTTGTAGCGCAAATGTGTGGGCTAGACGTGGCGTGTATTGACAGCCATAATTGTGACAGGCTAGGCTTGCCTCGTACTTCCCTAAAGTTCCCCAAGGGTGTGAAGCCTGAAACTAAGCGCAAGAAGATTGCCGACTATGTGGCGTTTACTCGCAAGACTGGCGGCTCTGAGTATTGGTGGAACACTTGGTGCGAGTACGTTGCTGGCAATCGTGCCAACAAGAAACTGACCACAGGTGATGAAGTGTCTATGTTTCATGTCGTTGCGGTCATGGGGTAAAACTGTCACTCAGTGACAATATAGGAGAATGATTATGCCTAGAAAATGTGCGTGTTGTGATACCTCTGTCGATTTGATGTACGTTGAAAGTGCAGACGATTACTACTGTGGCTTCTGTCATGCTGAAACGTATCATTACGCTGAGTATGATGAAGGATATCAAATGGCAAGGCGTGACATTGACTACAACATCTACGATGCCGAAGCGTCCGTGATGTCATTTGAAGGTGATCCACCCGATTGCCCAAGGCATTGGGGATATCTGCAAGCCTGTTTACATGAAGTGGAGAATGAAAATGTTCGATAAAATTATGACAATCGTGGTGCTAACACTCAGCGTGGCTACAATCACATACCTGTTACCAGATATGCTGTATTACACTGCACCTATTCACCTAATGGCATACACTTTAGCAGTGGTGCTATTGCAGGCAGGTTATCGTTCTATCGTGAAGGGGAAGTAAGATGAACAAGCAACAGTTAGTTCCCTATTACTTGATGTCAAGTTATTTATACTATAAAAAAAATAAACAGGTGCTAACTGATGATGAGTTTGACACGTTATGTAAACGTCTATTAGATGAGTGGGACAGCATTGAACATATGCACAAGCATCTAATCACTAAAGATGACTTGAAAGCTGGCACTGGCTATGCTATCAAGTATACAAATATGATAATTGGAGCAGCAGAAAGATGGTATGAGGGGGCAGCTTGACAATGAGAATCAAACCTAATATAGTTAATCCTGTAGCGAGGGCTATGGCACAGTCTCGCCGCAGAACACAAACAGTGCCAGACCAAACCAAGTACAATCGTAAGAAGGACAAAGACAATGCAAATAAAGATAGAGAAAATGAAGAGCCTCAAGGCAAGTAAAGCTAGTGGTCAGCGTGATGGCTGGCGTAAGATCAACAAGCAGAAGACGCTTATCCGAAAGCGTGGACGTAAGGCTAAACAGTTTATGCAGAGTGCTGCATAGAAAACGTAATCAGTGATTACAAAATACTAACCAACTCTCTTGAAAGGAGATATTACCATGACAACTTTTAACATTGCGACTAACTTCCCAACAGGTAAATTTCACAAGCGTCAGTCAGGTCTATGGGGTCAGCTTCGTGCTTCCTCAGAGATTGAGGCAAAGCAGGCACGTGTTGAGCCACTGTTCAAGGAACTACATGGTCGTGGTCTTAATCGCACCGCCTTCTACGGCAAATGCCGTGAGCTTGCTCGACAGGGCAAGTCTGATGTGGGTGGCTACCTACAGTACATGACACAGGATATGGCTGGCGTATTGCTGGGGCATATGCATCGTGAGATTGGCAAAGCAGTACGCCGCAACCGTACCCTCAAGAACCCTGACCTCAAGACCAATAGTGTCGTGTTTGAGATCGGTGAGTTCACGATTGACACATCCGATTTCGTCAGGACTTTCGGTGGTGGAATGAAACTGGTAGATGGTTTTGCTACCAAAGACAGCAAGACCTACAAGCTGTACAAGGCAATGGTAGATCGCAAGTACCCTGTCACTAAGGATACACTGATGAAGCAAGTAGGCTTCAAGACTGCTTCACACTTCTACGACACTGTGCGGATACTGCGGGGCAAGGGCTTTGAGGTGGAGACACTTCGTAGCAAGCACATCAGTGTTGCACCTAAGTACCAGATCGCTGGTTAGTTACACAACATGTGGGGTGGCAATCACGTCACCCCTCACTTCTCTAGGAGATACCTATAATGAGTACCGTTTCAAATAAAATCCAAAGACGTGTTGACGCAATCAATACAAAACTAAACACGAACTACGTTGCTGAACTGACACGTGCAGAATATCAGCCGCCATATATGCAGCAGTTTGAATGTCTTGATAGAGGTGACGTTTGTCTTGGCAGGTTTAAAGTATTTTCGTATGCTAAGTATAGGCATAAGTTTGGCAAGTTAAAAATATACGGCTTGACATGGAGCAAGTTTTTTGTGGGTGTTCGTCTTGGTCTTTCGTGGTATCATATACGCTTGCCTAAACTGCACAAAAGAAATACTGTCACTGCCTATCGTATAGATGGGCTTGGTGTAGAGGGTATGAGTAGCAAAGAAACTAAACAGCATCTTATTGACTATATGAATAAACATCATATGCACAGTGGCTAATGGGAGTATTGATATGCCTAAAAGAACAACTGCAAACAACATTGAAGGACACGAACAAGTCGTCAAAGATTTTTTTGCTGCCTTCCCTGCTAATCGTGACACATACGAAGCACCCGAAGGATACTCATGGGATACTCACGTCTATCATCACAGTCGTAGAGACAGAAAACGTGGTGCTACACACGACTATGCCCCAAAGGTAGGTGGTACTTGGTTTGGTGATAAGGTTATTGCTAAATCTCAATCCAAATGGCATGGCACTGGTGGAAATTATAGAGTATACACAACAATGCTTTGCATAGAGGAGATAGAACATGACTAAATTACTGACCAAGCCGGAACGAATGTCATTACATACCATGAGAGAGGATTACCTAGAAATTTTTCACACTAGACCTGAGCTACGTGAGGAAAAACCAGAACTGTGGCATCACATTGTAGATCAGTGGGAAGCAATCAAACAAAGACTAGAGGATGACGAGTGGGAGAAAATCAAAAGCACTTGTCATACAACGATAGAGGATGATGATGAAGCTGCTTGACTGCCACACAATCCTGTGCCTACAAAACCAGATGCCTGATATGGGCTTGGATGACTTGCTTGTCATTGGGTATCTGGTAGGGGGCTTGGCTGTAATTATATACCTAGTAATGGATGCATTGAAGGAGAAATGATATGCCTAAGTTAGATTTGACACCAGCGAACACTGTTGTAGAGTTAGAAAGTCTTGTTGAATATTGTGGTTCTCTTGCTAAAGAACAAGCAATAAAGGACAATACAGACGGTACTGTACTGTACAAGCACTTCCAACGAGAGTATGAAATAGAACTTTATGTTGCGAATTCTATCGGACTTATAAAAGAAGAATTGATATGCAGATAGACAAAGAGTTTTGGGATGGCTTAGTGCGTAAGCGTGATGATATGCTGTATGAGTATCAAGCTAAGAATTACGAAAGCATTAAACCTGTAACACCTAGACCACCAGAGGCAGCATGGGCAGATGCCAAGCTGTATAGGTGTGACTTCTACGACACACGCTATCCAGTATGCGGCACACGTCTTGTATGGGCAGTGGTAGGCTGGAAGTGGGTGCGACTATGCACACCAGTACAGCATGACAAGTGGCGTATCAGGCGTGAGGAGTGGGATAAAATACCACAAGAATTGTTTGTAAAGGAGATTGACAATGCCTAAGTACGAAGTATGGTGCGCTAATGCCACCCCTGATGAGCAGTATAGTACCCTTGAACCTGACCGTTTTTATCGTATCGCATCCTATGATACATATGAAGAAGCGGAAGAACACGCAGAAGATAAGGATGATTTTCAGTGTCAACTGTGGTCATCGGGTGTTGATATAGATGAGTACGGACAGCCTTTGTTTATTGATTATTATCAAATTCGTGATGAGAATGGAAAGGAGATTGATGATGTCTGCTAGAGGTAAATACACAGTATGCGTATCAGTAAATGTACAGCGTGAAGTGGTTGTACTAGCTGATGATTTTGATGAAGCTGAACAGGCAGCTATGCGTGAGGTAGTCAACCTAGTTGGTGGCACTAACCCTCGTGTCGTGTCAGCTATGGAAGGCACAACTAACTGGCCTATGGATAAGGAGATTGACACATGAACTGCTGGCACTGTAACACCCAGCTAATCTGGGGCAATGACCATGACATAGACCCTGATGACCCTCGTGGTGATGAGTTTAGTATGGTGACGATATTGACTTGCCCTCAGTGTGATAGCATGGTAGAAGTGTTCTACCCTATAGAATGGTAAAGGAGAAATGATATGTATGATAAATTAATAAAGCCTAGTAAATTACTAGCATCACTGAGACTACACGCTGTTGGAAATGTAAACTTACACAAGACCAACATAGCTGTATACTTAAACAATCCGGCTGGCATTGGTGAGCATTCGGATATCATGGAAGCGGTACAGTCTGAGCTAGATAAGATGGCTCAACATCAAGATCGCATTGAACTTATAGACAGCATACGCTCTGAGAATGAGGGAGATTGACAATGACTGAACAACAAATATTTGCTAGAATGTCTGGACATTTCCTATGTCAACATTTGCCTGATGATTGGGCAGACTGGCCTGAAGAAAAGCTAGATAAGTTTTTTGAGGACAACGCATGGGAACCGCTAGAGTATTGGCCTGTCAATGATGTTTATGAACTGATTGATAGCCTGACTAGGGATGTGATGAACCTGATGGGCGTTGATGGTACTGACCAACTACTGTAAAGGAGATTGAAAATGATTAAATGGGACACAATATGGCTACAGCTAACACGCAACGAAGCCAACGCTATCATGGTAATGCTAGATAGCGAAATAGAAAACACATACGAGGTATGTGGCATTGACCTGTCAGATTGGGAGAACCTAGACCTAGAAGCATACAAGCTGCTGGCGTTTCGTACTTTCAAGAAATGGTACATGGAGAATTGCGGTGATTAAACTATACCACCTAATCATGGACAGTAAACGTAACCCGCTGTCCTACATACCTGATACAAATACACGGCATCTGGTCATGCAATTGCTGGCATGGATGTGGTGTATTATCTTTGGAATGTCTGTCGGCTCTGTCACTGTGTTCGGTATCAGTGCCATAGCACATGCCTTGCTGATAGCAGGTGTGTTCATTACGGCAGGTGTATTTGAAACAGCTAGACGCAAGCCACAGTATTTTGGTGGGCTAGGCAGAGGCAATGGGGGTGAGCATGAATGAGGAACTACCTCTTGACCATGAGCCTTGTATTAACCATTGGGCAATCTTAATGGCTGATGATGATGTAGAAACAGGCCGTAATATTAATTGGGATGCTGCCTACGAATCTGCATGGGATGAAATTGAACTCAACATAAAATGGGAGAATGACAATGAATGACAATGAAATCAAAGGGATACGTCTATCCCAAGCAGTCAAGTGGAGTGGGCAAGACATCTTTGAAGTAGCGTCTGCTGCCTTTGAGGATGCTAACTACCACAGTTTTAACGAGGTATTCCATGCCGCATGGACTGAGTTCCAGAAGGAGTTGGAAGACTGTTGACATTTGCTAAAATATACTATATAACAAGACATCACTTAACGATAGGAGATTAGATATGCTAGAATATATTCCAGACCACCTCGACTTTAATGTTGAGTTTGAGCCGACTAAAGTTGACGATAAGAAGTATGTCATCAATGGCAACACAGGTGACTACATTGGCATCGTAGGCAATGGCTTCACATGTGCATCACACACTGACTTTTTCACTAACGTCATGCAGACTACGACAGAAACCTTGTCTGAGCATGACATGAAAGATGCACACATATACTGGCGCAGCGCACACAAGTCTGGCTGGGCTATGATGGATGTGACTCTGCCTAATGTGCAGGCTAAGATCACCACCGACAAGCACGAGACTACCCTGATGAAGCGGATCATTGCTTTGCATGGTGTCAACGGTACATGTTCCAACACCACCATCTTTGGTGCTATCGACTTCTTCTGTCTCAATGGGCAGATTACAGGTGATCACAGTAAGGTGATGCGTAAGAACACATCCAACTTCAGCCTCGACAGGTTCATCACTGAACTGCACAAGTCACAACAGGACTTCACTGCACAGGCAGAACAGATGCAGCGTTGGGCTAACACCAGCCTTGCCCATGTAGATGTTAAGACTATGCTTGAAGGCATTATGAAGTCTGATAAAAAGTCAGAGAAGATGTATGGCTTATATAATCAGGAAGTGGCTACACGTGGACGTAATCTGTGGTCATTGTACTCAGCCTTCACCAACTATGCATCCTATGCTGATGAGCGTAATGGCTTTGCCTTACGTAATACAGGCAAGGACACACAAGCTATCTCAATGTTCAAGCGTGAGATTGACGTAGCTGGTTGGATTGACACACCACAGTTTCAGGCAATGGCAGCGGCATGAAAAATGCAAATACATCAAACACAAGAAAGGTGAGGTTTTCTACCTCATCTTATCCCACAGTAGTGCATATACCAGCACGTGTGGCAACACTATGGCAACCCAGTAAAAAGCAAACGAAAAGGAACAAAAAGAAATGAAACTTAAACAGGTAGCCAATGAATACTATTCTTCCCATGATTACAAGAACTTGCGGGATGAAACTAAAGCACACTATCAGTACTGCTTGACCAACGCATTGGCTACCTCTGTCGATGGGGTAGTCATTGGTGAGGTTGATGTAACTAAAATGTCAACCAAGCAATCCAAGTTAGCCTATGACCAATGGTGTGATCGTGGTATCTCGACTGCGAATCACATCATGGCTGTCACCCGAATACTTTTTAACTACGCAGTACGAATGGAACACTGTAATATCAATCCTTTCGCTACGGTACGTAGGAGACCCACACAACCGCGCAAGGTGGTATGGACGAAGGGGGATGTCAGAAAGCTGCTAGACGCCGCCTACGGCGATTTTAGCACACGTAACATCGGTTTGATTGCACACATGGCCTATGAATGGTGTCAGCGAGTGGGTGACATGCGTCTGCTCACGTGGGATATGTTAGATTTTGAGACTAAGCGTGTAATAATACAACAGTCCAAGCGTAATGCGCAGGTTGAGCTACCCATAGATGACAATTTACTTGACATGCTTATACAACAAGAGCAAGACTTTGGCTTTCAGCAGTATGTTGCACCTAGACCCCAGCCATATCGTGGCGTATACGAACCATACACGATGTATAAGCTACCGTTACATGCACGTAAGCTGATGGATGAGGCAGGACTGCCAAAAGAATTACGTCTGTCTGACTTACGCCGCACAGGTGTTACGGAGATGGTGGATGCTGATGTAGGAATAGGACAAATCATGTCGGTTACAGGACATGCTAACCCACAGTCAGTTAAACCGTATCTAAAAAATACATATACAAGTGCAAATAATGCCTTGACAGCACGTAAGAACACATGATATAAGCATCTAACTGCCGCAGGGAACTATATATTATATATATAATAATATACATATAGAAAGGATATATAAATGATAAATGTAGATGACTTTGACGTAGCCAATGGCGAGACAAAGCGCATGAACTGTCCTGAATGTGGCGGGTATAAAACATTTACAGTGACCAATAACATGGGGTCACTTGTATGGAACTGCTACAAGGTAAGCTGCAGGGTTAGTGGTGGCACACGTGTTCACCTATCTGTAGATGACATACGTGCAGGCTTTAAGGGAGCCAAGGAGTTTGCTATGAATACATTTGAATTACCCCCATACGTAATACGACACAAGGATAACCTGTACATGAACAGGTGGTGTGACAGGTGGGGATTGGATGTAGATGAACTAGGCTTGTTGTATGATGTAAAGGAAAGCCGTGTGGTATTCCCTGTAATGCATGAGGGTAGAATGGTAGATGCTACTGGCAGATCATTATCAGGCCAGCGTTTACCTAAATGGAAAAGATATGGAAATAGTGGCTTGCCATACACGTTTGGTTGTGGTAAAGTCGCAATAGTTGTTGAGGACTGTGTAAGTGCAGCCGTTGTTGGTTACGGTTCCTTTGTCGGGGTTGCGCTTCTTGGAACATCTCTTCAGGATGCGCATAAAGGGTATCTTGCACAGTTCTCGACAGCAGTAATAGCGTTAGACCCCGATGCGCTGCCTAAGACGTTACATATGGCAAAGGAATTACGAGGACACGTCAACGATGTTCGTGTACTACGTTTGAAGGATGACTTGAAATATCGTAACCCGACAGATATGGAGAATTTAAATGGAATTATCACTAATTAGAAGTTTGATGGACAGGGGGTTCTATGAGGATCATCGTGGTTCTCGTTGCCCTGACCGTCTATTCAGTAAGGATGTACGTAAGATCAAGCAGTCTATCGACACTGCTATGGATCGTTATGAGCGTACTGTTACACCAGATGAGATTGAGGCATTGTTCATGGCGAACAACCCAACGCTCACTACGGCACAGAAGGCTTCCTATAGTAGTCTCTTTGGTCAGATCAAACGTGAGCAGCCTATGGGTAGCGACATAGCACAAGAGGTGTTATCTAAGTTGTTTCAACAGGTAATCGGTGAGGACATAGCTAACCTTGGCTTTGATTATGTCAATGGTGACAAGACTAGCCTTGAGCCTCTGCGACAGATGCTTGAGCAATATGGTGATGACTTCACACCTAACCTGAAGATTGAGTGGGATGACATTGACATTGAAACCCTGCTTGCGCGTAATGATCTTGAGGCACGTTGGACGTTCAACATATCCAGCCTGACACGTAAGGTTGAAGGCGTTAACGATGGTCACTTGATTGAGATTGGTGCTAGACCCAACACAGGCAAGACATCCTTTCATGCCAGCTTGATTGCTGCGCCGGGTGGGTTTGCACATCAAGGTGCTAACTGCATTATCTTATGTAACGAGGAAGGCTATCACCGTGTGGGTGCTAGATACCTGACCGCTGCAACTGGCATGACTATGCAAGAAGTAAAAGCTAACCCGACTAAGGCACGTGATATGTACGCACCAGTAAAGGAACGCATCAAGGTTAAGGATGCCACTGGTCGTGATATGAATTGGGTCGAGAGTGTATGTAAGGCATACAAGCCTGACATTGTTTTGCTAGACATGGGCGATAAGTTTGCTAAGACCGCTGGCTTCGCTCGTCCAGATGAGGCATTAAAAGCTAACGCAGTTCACGCTCGTATGATTGCCAAGCAGCACAATTGCGCTGTATTTTACATGTCGCAGCTATCTGCTGATGCGGAAGGTAAGGTTGTACTAAATCAAAGCATGATGGAAGGCTCTCGTACAGGTAAGGCTGCAGAAGCAGACCTTATGGTATTGATTGCTAAGAACCCACCAGTGCAGGGACAAGATGAAGAAGATATCCAGCGGCATCTCAATATTGTAAAAAATAAGTTGACAGGGTGGCATGGTAGTGTACACTGCAACCTTGAATATCAAACAGCGAGGTATACAGCATGAAGCTAGTATTAGACGTAGAGAACACAGTTACGCATCGTGATGGTAAGATGCATCTTGATCCCTTTGAGCCAACTAACTCATTGACTATGGTAGGTGTACTAACTGACCAAGGTGTGGAGCAACACTTCCCATTTGACCATGACGAACATCTTAGTAGGCGTGATTATAGTGACCGTGTGCAGTGGTATCTTGACCAAGCTACGGTACTCATCTGTCATAATGCAGCATATGATTTATTGTGGCTATGGGAATCTGGATTCAAGTATGATGGGGCAGTGTTCGACACTATGCTTGTTGAATACGTACTGCAGCGTGGACAGAAAGAACCGCTGTCACTTGAGGCTTGCGCTGAACGCTACGAGTTAGATACCAAGAAGCAAGATACGTTGAAGGAGTACTTTAAGAAGGGCTATAGCACACGAGATATTCCACTAGATGAGTTGACAGAATATCTATCTGCTGACCTTCACGCTACCCAGCAACTTGCAGATAAGTTGTGGTATCGTCTTAATACAAAAGCAGATGCTGGGTTATTGTCTACTGTTCGTTTGACTAACCGTCTAGCCAAGTGTCTTGCTAAGGTTTATCAGACTGGTTTCTCTGTTGACATGGACAAGCTAGAAGAAGTTCGTGAGGAGTTTGAGCAGGAAAAACAACAGCTTATTACTGACTTGCAATCGCACGTACATACGGTTATGGGCGATACCCCTATCAACCTCAACAGCCCAGAGCAATTGTCTTGGGTTATTTATGGACGTAAGGTTATTGACAAACAAGATTGGGCAACTTTGATTGACCCATACATGAATGACGTTGAGTTCCGACAGCTTGTAGCTACAAGGACGCAGCGTTTATACCGCACGAATGCGGTGCAGTGCGGGGACTGTTATGGTTCTGGTTATATCCGCAAGACTAAGAAGAATGGTGAGCCTTTCGCTAAACCAAGCAAGTGTTTATCATGTGGTACGGCAGGCTTCCAGTTCATCCCTACAGACAAACAAGCAGGCTTCAAGTTCAAGCCACCATCAGCTAAGTGGGCATCAGCCAATGGCTTTTCTACTAGCAAACAAAACCTTGAACTACTAGAAGCGGGTGCTAAGTCGCGTGGTATGGATGATGCAGTCGAGTTCTTATCTAAGGTGCGGCGGCTATCTGCTGTCGATACATACCTTTCATCCTTTGTGGATGGCATTAAGAACTACACCAAACAAGATGGTAAGCTGCACGTTAGCTTACTTCAACATCGTACCTCGACAGGTCGTCTGTCGGGTGCTAATCCTAACATGCAGAACATGCCACGTGGCGGCACGTTTCCTGTAAAGAAAGTATTCGTGTCACGATTCGATGGGGGCAAGATACTTGAGGCTGACTTTGCGCAGCTAGAGTTTCGTGCTGCCGCTTTCTTATCACAAGATGAGGTAGCCATTGAAGAAGTATCTACTGGGTTTGATGTACACGCATACACCGCTAAAGTTATTAGTGATGCTGGTCAACCTACGAGTAGGCAGGATGCGAAAGCGCATACCTTCGCCCCACTCTACGGTGCAACAGGATACGGCAGAACAAAAGCAGAAGCAGCGTACTACGAACACTTCAACAGCAAATACCAAGGGGTGGCATCATGGCATTCCCGATTGGCTAAAGAAGCTATAGATAAACAAAAAATAACCACGCCCTCTGGCAGAGAATACGCATTTCCAGATGTAGTACGCAAAGCTAGTGGGCGTGTGTCACACTTTACACAGATTAAAAATTACCCTGTGCAGGGCTTTGCTACAGGAGATATCGTGCCTCTAGCCTTGCTGCATATTGATCAGTTACTTCAGGGTAAAAAATCTTGTATAGTGAATACGGTACATGACAGCATCGTTATTGATGTACATCCTGATGAAGAAGTTCAGGTAATCAATATCATAGATCAAACAAATAAAGCATTACCTGAATTGATCAACACTAGATGGGGTATCAACTTTAATGTACCGCTATTATTAGAGTCAAAAATAGGTCCGAATTGGCTTGACACTAAGGATGTAATTTGATATAACTATGGACTATTCGCAAAAACAGAAGGAGAAAGTAATGACACAACTCACAACAATTGATACCGATAACTATGCTGCTATGGCTAAAGCTATGGGTATTGCACATGAGAAGACTAGCACATCGTCTAGTTCACTGGCACGGCTACGCATCAATCACTCACCAATTATGGGTACGGCAGATGTTAATGGCAAGAAAGTGAATGTAGAAGTTGTGGAAGGTGGTGCATACAAACTAGAGATACCAGATGGCCCAACATACTATGCATCTAGTATTAAGATGCGTCCGTTCATGCAGCGTTTTATGCATAAGCGGTTCGTTCAAGCTACGGCTAAATCGCCCAATCGTTACATCAAGAGTGTGATGGCTGACTCGCTAGACATTGACTTGAAGGATAACGATGGTGGGTTTAACTGTGGTAAGGCTGCAGGCTACATCAAGGACTTCAGCGCATTGCCTAAAGCACAACAGGAGTTGTTGAAAGCCATCAAGCGTGTGCGTGTAGTGCTGGGTGAGGTTGAGCTAGTCAATCCTACGAATGATAAAGGGGAACCTATTGAGGTCGCAAATACCCCATTCATCTGGGAGATTGATAATCGTGATGCCTTCAAGGAGATCGGTACATGCTTCACATCTCTTGCAAAGATGCAGCGTCTTCCAATCAAGCACATCATTACGGCTACAACAGATGAGCGTAAGATTCCGACAGGTGCATCATACTACGTTCCTCTAGCGAAGCTTGATGTGTCTACTGCCGTGGAACTAACAGACGAAGATCAAGTATTGTTTGGTGATTTCATGGCTTGGATTGACAACTACAATACATACATCATCAACCAATGGGCAGAGAAAGCTAACTCTACTATGGAAGATGGTGACATAGACGTAGTAGACGATCTAGTGGACATTGAAGTTGATGATGAGGATGCAGCATAATGCATCACCCCGCTGAACTAGCATTGCATCAGTACATGGAGAATGCCGTAAAAGGTAAGTCTACCATGTCTGATGACACCATCGAACAAGTAGCCGATGATGTAGCTGATGCAATCAAACGTCAGTTTGGTAGTGGTAAAACAAGGGGTGACTTTCGTTTGCGTATGTCAAATGTTGGTCGTCCCACTTGCCAGCTTTGGTACGAGAAGAATAAACCAGAGGTGGCAATGCCATTCCCAACTACATTCGTAATGAACATGATGATCGGTGACATCGTTGAGGCGGTGTTCAAAGGTCTTCTTAAAGAAGCAGGAGTTAAATATAATGATACTGAAAAAGTCACTCTTGACCTTGGTACTACTCGTATTAATGGGTCATATGATATTGTCATTAACGATGCAGTTGATGATATTAAATCGGCTTCAGACTGGTCATACAGAAACAAGTTTGAATCTTACGACACCCTCGCCGCAGGAGATGGGTTCGGTTACATTGGACAGCTTGCGGGTTATGCCAAGGCATCCGGCAAACGTGTCGGGGGCTGGTGGGTAGTCAACAAGGCCAACGGTCAGTTCAAATATGTACCAGCATCAGGGCTTGACATTGATGAAGAAATCAATAAGATAAAAGATACAGTAACAACAGTTGAGGAGAATAAATTTGAAAGATGCTTTGAACCAGTACCAGAGAAGTTTAGAGGTAAGGAGACAGGTAATCAGGTACTTAATGCTGGCTGTCGCTTCTGTTCTTATCGTTTTGATTGTTGGCCTGAGCTAACAGAACGTCCAGCAGTCAAGTCACAAGCTAAGAATCCACCTACGGTAAGTTACATAGGTGCTGTAATTGCCTAACGCAAAGCGATTTGCTGCAGCTAAAAAGTATGGGTATCGCAGTGGGCTAGAGCTTAAAGTCTCAGAGTATCTTAAAGAGCGTAACATCAACTATGGTTACGAATGCATTAAGATTGAGTGGGAAGACCTAGCCTACCGCACCTACACCCCAGACTTTGTGTTGGATAACGGCATTATAATTGAGACGAAAGGATTGTTTACAGCAGCAGATAGACGTAAACACGTTGCTATCAAGAAGCAGCATCCTAAGCTTGACATTCGTTTCGTATTCACTAATAGTAATAGCAAGCTACGTAAGGGTGCTAAGAGTACATACG
>UEXM01001864.1_pt1 | contig 16242 bp, 10 predicted proteins | sample 1796661 | NCBI WGS metagenome assembly UEXM01 (sample SAMEA4772469, study PRJEB27181) | metagenome | reverse complement strand
TGTGAAGGCGGCTTAGTTTTAAGTCGCTCTAGCTTTTTAATGCAACCGGGTGAAGCAATAGAATTACTTAACTTTGAGCCTGATATTTCAGGTGGTTACAGAAGAATTAATGGCTATTCTAAGCATGTAAATCAAGTTGTACCTTTTACAAACAGCACTGCTGAACAGCCTTTAATGGTTACTTTGTTTGCAGATAAAGTTGTGGCAGCTAGGGGTGAAAGAATATATACCTCTGCCTCTACTACTTTATCAATTCGTATTGCAGCAAATACTAGCATGTCAGGTGCAGGTACAATTAGTGTAAAAAGCACTACAGGTTTTTCTTCTAGTGGTACTCTTCAAATAGCCTCAGAAATATTTACATATACAGGAGTTACTGCTAGTAGTTTTACTGGTGTTACTAGAGCCACTTCTAGTACTACTGCTGCTGCACATTTAAAAGGTGTAGTTATTTCAGAAAGTTGGACTCAAAGAGCTACAGGTAGGACTAATGCAGGTAAGTACCATTTTGAGAGATTTAACTTTAACGGCACTGAAAAACTTATATGCGTAGACGGAGTTAATGATCCTGTTGTTATTAGTTCTGCAGATATAAGTAGTACAGCCGTTTCCTCTCCTAATGCTGCTTCAGGTGAGGATACATCATTAGGTGCAGATATTGCTTCTACTACAACCATGTCAGGGTCAGGTACTATTACGGTAAGCAGTACTGCAGGATTTATTAATCCTAGTTCTGGTACTGAGTCTATATTAATTAATAGTGAGATATTTACATATACGGGACTTAGTGCAACTACTTTTACAGGGGTAACTAGGGCTGCTAGTGGGAGTACTGCAGCAGATCATACTATTGGTGCTGCTGTCTCTGATTTATTCCCTCCTACTGTAACAGGTGCTAAACTTGTTACTGCTTTCAAGGAACATATGTTTTATGCAGGAATGCCTAACACACCACAAGAGATTGTTTTTAGTTTACCCTTTGATGAAGATAATTTTTCTGTAGCCCTTGGTGCAGGTAGTATTAGTGTTGATGATACTGTAGTTGCACTAAAAGTTTTTCGTGATAGCTTGTTTATTTTTTGTGAAAACAGAATTTTTAAATTAACAGGAAGTAGTCAAGCAGATTTTTCTATTACTGCCGTTACAAGAAACATTGGTTGCATTAACAGCTTTACCGTACAGGAATTTGCAGGTGACTTAATCTTTCTTGGGCCAGATGGGTTACGTACTGTTGCTGCGACTGCACGTATTGGTGATACAGAACTTGGTACTATTAGTAAAAACATTCAACCTATTTTTGATGAAAACATTAAAGATGCAGGTTCTTTTGACAGCGTAGTTATACCTGATAAAACACAATACAGAATATTCTTTACTAAAGATGGGCAAGCGGCCTCCCTTTCTAAAGGCGCTATTTGCGTTCTTAAAAAAGAAGCGTTTGAGTTTTCTGAATTAAAAGGTTTAAAAGTTACTTGTACATCTTCTAATGTTGAAGAAGGTGACGTAGTTGTATTACATGGCGATGTAGATGGCTTTATACAAAGACAGGAAGTAGGAAATACTTTTGATGGTACAGTTATAGCAGGTAAGTATCGTAGTCCTGATATGGCTTTTGGTGATCCCGGCATACGAAAACACATGCAAAAAGTTATTATTAACTATAAACCTGAAGGAACTGTTGACACAGATTTATTTGTTAGGTATGATAATGAAAATAAAGATTCTGCAAGACCTCCAGTGTATCCTTTTGATACAACTAACTTAGCTGCATCATATGGTACTGCATTATATAGTACAACATCTAGCACAACTCAGTTTGCTTATGGTGGAGGGCAAGAACCTCTTAACAGACAGTCAGTAGAAGGTTCAGGTTTTTCTATTGTTTTAAGGGTAGAGGATGATGGACAAAGTAATCCTTACTCTCTCAAAGGGTTTCAGCTAGAATATCAATTAGGAGCAAGACGTTAGATGGGTGCTACATATACAAGACAATCAACATACACAGATGGTGATACCATTACGGCAGATCACACTAATGATGAGTTTGATCAATTATTAGCTGCTTTTGCTGCAAGTACAGGACACACACACGATGGTACTGCTGGTGAAGGTGGCCCTATTAGTACATTGGGTGGTCATGCTATTACCTTTGGTAGTGGAACTGCAGGTACAGACATTGTTATAACCTTTGATGGCGAAAGTAATGACGGCGTACTAACTTGGAATGAAGACTTAGATTACTTTGAGTTTTCTGATGATTTACTTATTGCGTCAACGGAGAAGATTCAGTTTGGTACAACCGCTAACTATATTAACTCAGGGGCAACTAATCATCTTGATCTTGTAGCAGGTGCTGAAATACATCTTACAGCTACTGATATTAATATAGACGGTGCAGTTGATGTATCAGGTAATTTATCTGTAGGCGGTAACTTAGATGTTACTGGTTCGTTTGATATGAGTGATGCAAACATTACCAACATTGGTAGCATTGCATTAGATACAATTACTAACGATGGCACTGACATTACACTTGACTCATCTGGTGATATTATACTTGATGCTGGTGGTGCTAACGTAACAATTAAAGACGATGGCACATCTATACTTGACATTGCAAACAACTCTTCTGATGTAGAGCTTACAGTTAGTGTAGCTGATAAAAACTTTAAGATTAAAGGCACAGACAGTTCTAGTGCTATCACTGCATTAGACATTGATATGGCATTAGCAGGTAAAGCTACATTTAATGGGGATGTAGTAATAGGTGGTGATCTTACTATTACTGGTGATGACTTAGTAATGGGTACTAATACTTCAGGTCACATCCTTGTAGCTGATGGTACAAACTTTAATCCTGTAGCTGTAGGTGACTTGTCTGAAATTAGTACTGTTGCAAATGATGATGTGTTTCTTGCAGTAGATACATCAGGTGGTGGACTAAAGAAAATTACTAGGAGTGCTGTAGTATCTGGACTTGCTACTTCTGGTGCCATATCTAATGTAGTAGAGGATACTAGTCCACAATTAGGTGCTAACTTAGATACAAACAGTCATAATATATTAATTGACGATGCACACTTTATTGGTGATGAAAATGGTAACGAACAGATTATATTTCAGACTACTAGCTCTGCAGTAAATCAACTTGATATAACTAATGCTGCAACAGGTAATGGACCCACTATATCTTCTACTGGTGGTGATACAAACATCAATCTTAACATAACTCCTAAAGGTAGTGGTCAAGTTGTTCTTGATGGTAATGTAGGAGTTGAATCAGGTTTAATTGATTTAAAAAACTCAGGATCAAGATCACAGATAAAATTCTATTGTGAGTCAGGGAATGCTCATGCACAAACACTTCAAGCAGCACCACACTCAGAAAGTGCTTCAAATACTTTAACACTCCCAAGTACAGGTGGTGATGTTGACTTAGTTTCAACTGCTTCAACTGCCACACTTACAAATAAAACACTTACCTCCCCTCTTATTGGCACATCTATTCTTCCTGTTAGTGCAGACGGTACAACACTAGGCTCTGCAGCTAAAGAATTTTCTGATTTGTTCTTAGCTGATGGTGGTACAATTCAATTTGGCAATGATCAAGAAATTATTTTAACTCATGTTGCTGACAATGGCCTTACTTTAAAACACATTGGTACTGGTGATGGCAAGATGCCTACCTTTACTTTTCAAGCAGGTGACAATGACATTGCAGCCAATGATGAACTTGGGGTAATTAACTTTCAAGCCCCAGATGAAGGTGCAGGTACAGATGCTATACTTGTAGCTGCAGGTATTGCTGCTGTATCGGAAGGTGATTTTAGTGCATCTAATAATGCTACTAAGCTTTCGTTTAGAACAGGTGTATCAGAGGCCGCTTCCGAAAAAATGTCACTTAGTTCTGCTGGTTTGCTAACTATTTCTGATGACTTTATTATTAAAGATGGTGGTACTATTGGTTCTGCTAGTGATGCAGATGCTATAACTATTGCTAGTGATGGTGTAGTAACATTTAGTCAAGTGCCTGTACTTCCTAATAATACAATAGAAACAGCAGACATTCAAGCAGATGCTATTACAGGTGCTAAGATTGCTGACGATGCTATTAATTCTGAACACTATACTGATGGCTCAATAGACACAGCACATATTGCAGATGCAAATGTAACTCAAGATAAAATTGCAAATGAAGCTATTAATGAAGCTAAACTGCAAGTATCAAATGCCCCAACAAACGGGTATTTTCTAACTGCTCAGTCAGGTAATACGGGGGGTTTAACTTGGGCTGAACTTTCTGGTATACCTACATATACTAGAAGTACAACACCCCCCAGTTCTCCCAACGCAGGTGATTGGTGGGTTGATACAGCTAGAGGGGATGCAATATATATTTATGATGGGACTTCAGGTTGGTTAAGTTTTGGAGCTACCACTGAATATGCTGTTAACGGTAATTTTTCTGTAGTTGCAAATGACACCACAGAAATTTTTAGAGCTAGTTTTCAAGGCGTTGCAGTAGGAAGTTTTATTCAGTCAGCCATAGCACAATTTCCTACAGGTACTTTTTCCGATTCTGCTTTTGGATTGAGCAATAGTATAAGGGGAGTTTATGGTAGAGTTGCTACTAACGATGACCACTTATCTTATCTTACTATGGCTACTGATGCCGCAGCTCAAGATTTTGGTAATTTACACGCAGAAACAGAAAAAAACAAAAGTACTACAAGTCACGAAACACGTGGGATTGTAGTTGGTGGCCGCCTTGCTAGTGGAACTATTATAAATGTAATGGATTATATTACTATAGCTTCTGCAGGTAATGCTACTGACTTTGGTAATTTATCTGTTGCACGACACTCTCTTAGTCAGAATGCAATGTCCTCTACAACTAGGTCAATATTTTCAGGTGGAACTGCGTCAGGAGGAGGTATAGTTGATGTAATGGATTATGTAACTATAGGCACTACAGGCAATGCTACTGACTTTGGTAATTTAGTTTCAGCAAAACGAGCTGGTGCTACAGTAAATAGCACTACTAGAGGTATTATGGCAGGAGGTTATAATTCTGGAAACAAAAATGAAATAGATTATGTAACTATAGGAACTACAGGCAATGCTACTGATTTTGGAGATTTAAATGATAACACTGATAGCCGTCTTGCGTATCATAGCTCAACCATTGCTTATCTTCATGCGGGTGTAGACCAAATTACGATGGCTACAGCAGCAAATGCTACTGCCTCTGGTTACATTATGGGTGATGACATTGAATACCATGCGTGTATGCCGGGATGGATTGCATACAATGGGTAGTTGACATTAAGTAATAATAATGCAATACTTATTTTCTTATAAAGGAGAGGCAATCAATGAACAACTTAGTAAAAATAGACACAGAAACTTTTCTGCCACTAGCAGGATCAAAAGCAAACAAAGCTGCAGTAACTAAGGTTGCTGATAAACTACCCGCATTAACACAACAGTCTAAAATATTTGCACGTAGTAATTCTCAATCAATGATTACAATGATGACCCTAACAATGATGAATGGTCAAAGTCCTATGAGGATGCTACGACAAGTATTAGCTGAAACAAACAAAAAGAAATCAGCACTTGCTAGTGCTCAAGTAGTACATGCAGAAACGCTTGAAAAAGTTCATGATTTACAATCAATTGAAAATCCTACACCTATTGAGATTGCTAAGTTACGCAAGATACTAATTGATTTGGATGACATTGAAGCAAGTGTAAATGGATGTTTTAAAGATGTGGCTATTTTAATTGATACCTATGAACACCTAGAAAAAAAGTTAGGTATGGAATCATGGGATGAAGCTACATTTGAAGCTGAAGAAAAACGCCATCACATTCGTAGGGCATTTGAGTTGCTATATAGAAACATTATACAGATGGGTAGGGCTACAGAAACGCCTATTGAATATCTAATGCAGTATGGGGTTCATGCACAGCAAGCTACTGCAGAAGTTCAAGGCTATGTTAATTATACTAATGAACGTATTTCTAAAGGTGAGATTCTTTCGGCTAGTGATTGTGAAAATTTCTTAGATCAAATGGCAGATAAGTATTTGCACTGTGCTGATGAGGCTACTGAACGTATGTTTGGTATCAAAGAGATTAGTAATACAGATTACATGTTACGGTTGGAGGCTGCAGAATGATACTAGAGTATAAGATGGTTAAGACTCAAGAGGGTATGCAAGTACCTGATTGGGTTGAGGATGGGGGTCACTTTGGTAAGCCCGACTTTAGTTTTGTAGGTTGGTCTCCTGATGATAATGTTCGTGAGTACTACATCCCTGACACTGTAACTGTACTTACTAATGAGCAGTTTATTGCTAGGGTTGTAGCTTTAAAAGAGGATGACATTACAGAAGAACAAGCTACAGCCCAAGCTAATGCTTGGATTACGGCTAGAACTTAATGGATATTAACTGGACAGTAGTAACAATAGTTGGTGCCTTGTTAGCACAGGGTGCTGCTATTGTCTGGGCAGTATCAGGCATGGTGTCAGACATTCAGTATAACAGAAGTGACATATCCGAAATGAAATCTAGCACAGCAAGACTAGCTGATGATATACATGAGAATGACGTAATGATTGCACGTATTGATGCTAATGTAGAAGCAATCAAGGAAGCATTAAATGTGGTTACAACTAATCACGCAAAGAGATAATTAAATGATAGACCCCGTTACAGCTTTTGCTGCAGCTAATGCAGCCTTCAAAGGGGTCAAGATGCTAGTAGGTGCTGGTAGAGAGATACAAGATGTATCACAGCAACTAGGTGCATGGTACGGTGCAGTAGCTGACATTACTAGGGCTGAGTCCCAACGTAAGAACCCTACGTGGTTAGACAAGCAGACACACGGTACTGACAACATAGAACAAGAAGCAATGGACATTATTGTTCGTAAGAAGACATTGCTTGAGAAAGAAAAAGAAATAAAGTTTATGTTAGACTACAGGTTTGGTCTTGGCACATACGATGAAATGTTAGGTATGCGTAGGCAGATACGTAAGGAACGTGAAGATACTGTGTATGCGGCGATGGAAGCTAAAAGACAGATGGCAAACAACGCAGCTATAGGTGGCCTATCATTACTAATCATTGGTGTATTAGGTGGGGGCATATATCTGATATCACTAGGAATTGGTTAATGATTAATCTTGTTGTGTTACCCCTTGTGTTAGCAGGGCTGTTAAGTAACCCTGAGTTTGTACAGTGTCACTTAGCAAAAAGAGTTAAGATACAGGGAGAAATGGTTTGCATTTACCGTGGACCTAATGGTACAATAGGATATCATTACCCTATGTTTAAGTTTAGTGAATGCCCTAAGACATATATGTGTAGATACACACCTAATGCTAAGAAGAAAGTATCAGTTCAAGATATACTTGACGGATTAAAGGACGGATTTGAATAATGGTAGAAACTAATATACTTGGAAACAATGCGGTGGACGTGCCTGAAGTGGATGATACCCCTCCACCCCTTAATACCATTACGCCTATGCAAAACAAGCTTACTGCTATTAACCAAGAGCTTTCTGATTTGTACGCCCAGCCTCAAACCCCTATCCCTCAAGTGGATGAGGAAGGCAATCCTATACTAGATGAAAATGGGGAACCTGTTTTAGGCCCAGACCCTGAACTAGCAGCAGCTATTGCAGCTAAGACTAAAGAGCAGCAAGCTGCAAGTGCTGCAGCTTTGACTGAGGGTCAGCAAAACCTTTTGACTACTGCAATTAAAACCCCTCAAGACTTAATTACTCCTACTGCCGTTGCTAAAATAGACCCTACCACAGTCGGTACAGAGATTTCTTCAGACTTAAATAAAGTCCCTCAGTATGATGCAGCAGGTAATCCAATATTAGATGAAGCAGGTAATCCTGTTTTAGGGCCATCACAAGCAAATGTAGCTACGGCAAGCAAAGCAGGTGTTCCTCAGTATGACGCAGCAGGTAATCCAATACTGGATGCAGATGGAAACCCTGTTTTAGGTGCAGCACAAACTGACGCACCAGATGATATTGAAACTAAAAAGTACACTGCATCAACCTCAATAGGCGATACCACTAAAGCCCTTGAAGGTGGCGAGTTTATTGATGGCGCTTCTCTGGTAGAAAAAGCTGTAGAGTTATCAAAAGGGCTTTTCAAAGATGCAAAGTACAATAAAGAAAAAGGCACTGTCACATATTTAAAAGCTAATGCTGTACCTATGGGTTTTCGGGAGGATGGATCACCTTACCCTCAAACCTTTAGTGAAGTAGAAGTACCCATTGCGGAGTTTGCGGAGCTTACAGACATATCACTAGATGATTACACTACACAAGTAGGCGGTCTTAAAACAATAAAAGGGGATGACCCTGATGCCATTGAAGGAGAAACTGCAGACGTAGAAAAGCTAAAAGGCAAGGACATTAAAGCTGCTCAAATAGATGCAGAGGATGTCACACAGATAGTTAAGCCTGATGCTCGTAAGCTTGAACCCGGCGAGGAAATTGAAGGCTCTGCTGTTGATATGGCAAGAGTAAAAGAGGCTGTAGAATTTGAAGCAGCACAGGCTGACCCATCTAAAGCGGCTACTGTTAGAGGCCAGATGGAAGAACTGCAAGCTGATTTTGAAGGTGGTCAGACGCCAGCTTGGGCTGCAGGGGCATTAAGAAACGTTTCAGCACAGATGGCAGCGCGTGGGCTTGGTGCTAGTAGTATGGCAGGACAAGCTCTTGTACAGGCTGCTATGGAAGCTGCTCTTCCTATTGCACAGATAGACGCTGAGACTTATGGTAAGTTTGAGTTTCAAAACCTTAGCAATAGGCAAGCCACTGCAATGTTTGCTGCAGAGCAACGCGCTATTTTTCTTGGACAAGAGTTTGACGAAGAGTTTCAAACACGTGTAAAAAATGCAGCTACTATTAGTGACATTGCAAATCAGAACTTTACAGCAGAGCAGAGTATAGCATTAGAGAATGCTAAACTGGCATCAACTGCAAGTATTGCTAATCTCAGTGCAAGAAATGCTAAAGTAATAGCTGATGCTGCTGCTGTATCTAATATGGAAATAGCTAATTTAAATAACATCCAACAGGCTAAGGTAGAAAACGCTAAAAACTTACTACAAATGGATATGACTAACTTAAATAATGAAAATCAAGCAGAGATATTTAAAGCACAGACAATAGCAGCTAGTATTCTTAGTGACACGGCAGCAGAAAATGCAGCTAAACAATTTGGCGCTCAGAGTGAGAACGAGACCAATCAAGTTATGGCAAAGTTAGCTCAAGCCACAGCCGAAGCTAATACTGCACAAAAGAATTTAATGGAGCAGTTTAATGCAGGTGAGGAAAATGCAATAGCTAAACATGCTGCAGAACAAAAGAACGCAAGAGAAGAATTTAATAGTGAATATGCGTTAGAGATATCAAAAGCTAATGCCATATGGCGGCAGACTGTTACCACAACAAATACAGCCGAACAAAATGAGGCTAACAGGGATGACGCTAAAGCAGCCAATGAATTTACTGCTGAAACTTTAGATCAAATATGGCAAAGAGACCGCGACTTATTAAGCTATGCTTGGCAGAGTAGTAATAATGCCTTAGATAGAATTAATGATGTTATTCTTGCTAACATTACAGCTTCTGCAACAAAGAGTAATGCAGCATTAAGTGCAGCAGCAACGGAAGCAGCAGCAGAAATGCAAATGTGGGGTCAAGTAGGTAAAGCTGTAATAGGCTTTGATTGGGATAAAATATGATAAGGGGCGGTTGATATGGCAGATAGATATATAACTGAAGAAAGAATGCAAAGGTTTTTAGAGAGAGGCAATGATATGTCTGTCTCTACTGTAGCTGCAGATGAAATACAAGCTACTGTAGGCGAGGTAGGTAAAGGTAGAGGTCTGGGGTCACAAACTAGAAGTAAAAAAAGAAAGTCTATGTTAAGTCAGGCAGGACAAAACTTGTATGACTCCTCTGCAGCCGTATTAGAACAACAAAAAGCTACTCAGGAAGCTATTCAACAAGAGAGCATTAATGATCTTCTGTTTTCTGTTATGCGTGAAACTGAAAAAGAAACACAAAAGTATTCACCTTCTGCTGAAGGCACTTTGGGTACAGCTACCTACCTAACTCAAGATGAGAAAAGACAACGGGGTAGGCTTGGTCCTGTAGCTGAAAAGCTAATGACTTCTAAAGAGTCAGGTAGTGGCGGTTATGACGCTCTATATGATCAGGCTCAAAAGAGTACATTTAAAGATTTTAAGCCTACTGAAATGACTATTGGAGAAGTCTTAGCATTTCAAAAGAAACGCGGTACAGGTTCCTATGCTTCCTTTGTAAAAGCTAACAATCCAAAAGGCACACTCTCTACGCCTGTAGGAAAGTTTCAATATGTAGGAGCTACTTTGCAGGATGAAGTAGATACTAATGACTATGATCTTAATGACAAGTTTGATGCTAACATGCAAGATACTATTTTCTACAACCACGCTAACAGAATAATAAAGAACCTTAAGACACAAGAAGGCAAACGCTCTAAGATGAGGGCTACTTGGGAAGGCTTCAAGAGTAAAAAAGCCGTATCAGATAAAGAGCTAGATGCTCTTATAGCTGAGATACAAAGTCGTAAATAAAAAAGGCAACAATAAAAATGAGTAGAGCAATAAGAGGGCCAATTCCCGGCCAATCATTTACGGATAAACCCGGCAACTACCCTTGGGAGAGACCTCCTGAAACTGCCGATCCTAAAGAAGCACTTAGTATGCATCTTAAGAAGATGTCTGGGCCTAAGTATATGGATAGTGCTATTTACATGATGGAATTGGGATTGCCTGTAGAGGTTCTTACCAACACTACTTTAACTATGGCAGTAGGAAAAGGCATACACAGTATTGATGTAGGACTTATTATTGCACCTGCTATTCATAAAGAGATTGTATCTATTGCTGAAATGGCTGGCATTGAATATGATGAGTTTTTTCCAGAAGAAAAAGAAGAAGAAGAAGTTGCTAAAGAAAAACTTAAGACCCTCATTATTGCTAAGATGAAACGTAAAAAACCCAAAGAAAAGGCTCAAATATCTCAAACTATGGAAGCTATGACTAGCCCAGAAACAGAGAAGTTTGAAGATATGCAAGACCCACAGGACAAACAAGAGGCTCCTACAGAAGACATGGCTATGGATCAACCACCCCAGCAGGAAGAACCACAGGAGCCACCTAATAAAATGGGCATGGGCTTAATGAGTAGAGAGGCATAAAGACATGGCTATTAGTGGGAATGTATTAGGGTTTATTAGTGGTGCTGCAGAGCAATTCACAAAGAACAAAGAAACTTTTAAAAAGGAACTGCGTGAGAATAAGCGTAGACAGAAAGAGTGGTTAAACACATATGGTAGCAAAGTTATTAATGAAAACAAACAACAGCAAGAAAGTGTAGAATTAGCGTTAGAGGAATTAGAGGCACGAGGATTAAAGACGCCAGATGCACTTCAACTTTTGCAAAAGCATGGTGTAAATGCTGTACTTGAATTAAATAAAACAGTAAAAGATTATGAGTCTACTAATAGTACAAGGGTAGATGCAGACCTTATGAATAAGATATGGAAGGCTGCAGAAGATTTTACACCTACAAGTCAATCTTTTGAAGAGGCTGTGTCTAAAGTATTTGGTACAAATAAAGCAGGTTCTACAACTCCTGTAATACAAGAGTCAGAAGAAAGAAGCTTCTTTGATAAAATTAAAGACAACCTTAGTGGTGCATATGAAGCTGAAGAGTATGATGACTTCTTAAGTGATCCAAGCGAAGGTATGGGTGGATACACTATCAATGAACTAAGAGCAATGTCAGCGGCCTCACCTTCTATGGTGGGTTCTGGTGGCGCTGCTGTGTTTGACAGGTCTGTTCTTAGGGGTAGTGAGCCTTCTGCTGGGGAAGCTAGACTTTGGAAAGACACTGTACCTCTTATTGTAAGAGAGGCACTTAAAAATCTTTCGCCAGAAGACAGAGAAGCTGTTGAAATGACGGAGGCAGATACGGCTTCAGGCTTTAAAGTTCGTAACGTAGATGATATATTCTTTGATTTATCTGATCCTGATGGTGTTTATTTTGATGCCTTTAGCGAAGCTACTAGAAAAATACACGAACAAAACCCTTTCTCTAATAATAGGTCTGCTACAGGTGCGTATGGCGGTCAAGATGCTCTAAATGCAATACTTAATCCTAAAACTATAGAGGAGCTATTTGAAGCTACAGGCCGTGATCCTTCTGAATTGCAGTTATTTGCCACTGATGAAGAAGCACTTGAGTTCTTTAAAAGGAATGCTGAAGAATTTGTATATGTAGGTACAGACAGTGATAAAGAACTTATTGCCCGTCCTAATAATCTACCTGTAACGCCTGATCCAGAAACTGATGATGATGATGACCTTACAGTAGATGACCCAGAATTGCCCGTAGAAGAAGGTACATATAACACAGACGATCTAACTCTAAAAGTTCAACCTACTGTAGCACCTGAAGGTATTCCTAAACGTCCAGAGCCTATTTATAGAGGTGAGGAAAAGAAGCTACTTGAGAAACCTAGAAACAAAAGAGACATAGATGATTGGGATGATCAATATGGAGATAAGTATAACCCTGATGCTACTTACAAGATAGTTAGACCTCAAGGCCCAAGACCTGAAGATACAAATAGCCGAGAGTATTATGAGTATGAGCTTTGGGATGCTACCTACGGAGATACCCATGATCCACTTACAGGATACCCTCTAATAGAAGGCTTAGATAAAACCCTCATTCCTAACTCAGGAGAAACTGAATAATGGGTAGACGCCTTATATGGAATCCTCCTGCTGAAGAACAAGAGCCTGACTTCATGACCTACACAGGTGGTGAGAAGGATACGTTTGGCATTAGTGACCTCACAGAGGATCACAACTACAACGTCATTGATGCTCAAATGAAAGCTCGCTTTGGTATGTCTGAGAAGTCTCACAGTAGGCAAGAGGTTGTTGATAAGTGGATTAATTACAACAGAAAGTTTAACGTAGGTAATACTCTCAGTGTACTAGGGGAAGCCAGCTACTTAAGCAAAGCTGATGATGAAGAAAAAGTAAAAGCTCTCAACTCGTATAAACTCTTTGATAACATGAAGGGTTCCTTTAGTGGTGGTACTGTTGGTCAAAAGCTAGACAGTGTGTACGACTACGGTATGGCTTTAATTGTAGACCCTGTTAACTTGGTTAGCTTTGGTGTTGGTAAGTTAGCTACAGGTGGTGGCTCAAAGGTTGCTGCAGGTGCTGCAAAAGAAGCCTTAGAGATATCAGCTAACCAGATACTACGTAAGGCAGGGCAGACGGGTGCTAAACGATCTGCACTTAAGCCAGCCGTAAAAGCTGAGATAGGTAGAGCGCGTCAACGTGTACTTAGTAAGGCACTAAAAGGCGAGGCTGTAGAAGGCTTAGAGGAAGGCGTTGTAGAGGGTGCGCTTAAGAAGGCTGCAACTAAAGAGTTTAGATACGGTATAGGCACTGAGACTGTTAGTGCTATGGGTATTGATGCCATTCAGCAGAACATGGCGTACCGTGAGGTAGGCTTTCAAGATGAGTTCAACTATTTAAACTCTGGTTTAATTGCTGGTGGTGGTTTCTTTGGCTACGGATTAGCTAAAGCATTTGGTATGCTTGACGGTGCATCTATACCCAAGTCTGTAGCATTAGAAACATATGACGCTGCTGTAACGGCAGAGGCTGCAGCTAGAAAGATAGCAAGGCAAGAGGGTGAAGCCACTTACAAAGAAGCTATGGCAAAGCTGGCTGATGATGAAGAACTCCAACGCAAAACTATGGAGAGCCTAAAAAAGAACACTGCTGCTGCACAAAGTTGGGCTGAAATGGTAGCCTCTGGTAAACGTATAGCAGAAGAAACTGGTGATAGGTATGAAGGTAGTGGTGCGGAAGGTTTAGCTGCTTTTATATTTGGTAAGAAAGACTTGCCAGAAGGCCAGAACTTCAAAGGACTTTTTGATATATTTAATGATGCGGGTATTGATCTGGCGTATGCAGATGATGTATGGCAGGGTACTACCCACTTTGTAACTAGTACAGTCAAAGCCCTACCACAAAATGTAAAGGATGAAGTAGATAGTCTATATAGAAATACGGTACTTAAGTTAGACTCCGTTTACGAAAGTAAGACAAACTTAGATGACGCTATGGACTTTATGGCAAGTGATTATAGTTCTATGGGGGCCAGAATGGGTGTCATGGGCGGCTTGGGTAGAGAGATAGAAAAGATACGTAAAGTAAAGCAAGCCACAGGACAGACTAACCTCAAAGTCACAGCAGAAGAAATGCTAGACGGTATTGTAGACCCTAGCACAGGTACAGTTAAAAATGTAGACAAAGTAGAGCGTAGCTTGATGGGTCGCTCACAGGACAACCTTATACGTATTCTTGTAACTCATCCCGGCACAACTGCGCTTAACTTGTTAGGCTGGGTTAATGCTTCTGGTATGCAATCTTTATCTGACGGGCTTAGGGGTGCGCTTTATGGTGGGGCATCAGTAGCACAGTACATAACAGGCAATAAAGCCAATGCCGTTGAGTACGCTGAGAAGTCTAGGCTTATGATGACCTTGCAAAAAGAAAAGATGAAAAACCTGCTTAACCCTTTTGCTACACAAGAGGAGGCACTTAACTTCTTATCGCTTAACCCTAAGATGCGTAAAGAGCTATTCCGCTATGTATCTGGTGGCCTAGACAGTAAGGATGTTCTCAAGACGTTAGACTTAGAGTTTGACGATCTTGAAAAACCCGGCGTGTTTGAGAAAGTTATTGATACATTCCAAACAGTTTACGGCGTTAAGGCTGTAGACGTATTGAGTAAGACACAGGAGTTTATGTACAACATAGACAAACAGATGCGCCTTAAGTACAACTTAAGCTATGCAGACTTTATGGGTGCTAGGGATGCTCAAGGACAGCCTCTACATTGGGCTAAGATGCGCTCTGATGAATTTGTAGAGATACAAGCTACTGCTGTTGAGGACTCACTACGTGCTGTATTCTCTAAGTCCTTTGGAGGTGGTGACTTTAAAAGAGACCGTAACATTGTAGAAATGGCAGCTAAAGGTATAGAGGACGCGCGTAAATATCCTATCCTTGGTGCTATGATCCCATTCGGTCAGTTCTTTAACAACACCATTGCCTTTATGACTGACTACTCAGGTATTAGTATAGTACATTCTTACTTTGCTAAGAACAACAGAGACCCTATGGAAATGGCTACTAAGGCTGCTGTAGGTCTGACCTCTATTACTGCTATGTCTGAGTACGAAATGAAACATATGGATGAGGGTTTGGCTTGGCATGAAGAACGTGACGATGATGGTCAGGTAAGGTCACGCCTGTATGACTTTCCGTTTAGTTACTACAAAGGCATAGGCCGTATTGTAGCACACTTTAGGCGTGACGGTGAAGTACCACCTGAGTTGTACGATGATATTGTAACTACGTTTGGTACAGCTAACCTTACACGTTCTTTGGGTGAGTCATCAGCCTCTGCGTTTGAGTTTATGAAAGATGTTGCTTCTGGTAAATACCCTGATGCAGTAGAAGGCTTACAAAAAGCTATGGGTAATGTAGGCTCTATGTACTTGTCAGGTTACAGCAGACCCTTAGACCCTCTTAATCAGATTGCAGCGTTTGCTATGGGCGATGCCTACAATGAAACAGACCGTAACATAGGTAGCAAGTTTATCAATAAGTCTACACGTTACGTTGAGAGTATCTTTGATGGCCTTGATGAGCTTACAGGGATACCTACTGCTGCAGGTACTGCGCTGGGCCTTGATATGACAGAAGCACCAGTTAGGGAGAGACCTCTTGAGAGTAGACCTAGAGGCGTGGCTATTGGGCGTATCTTTGGTTACAGGGACTCACCTGCACCACAGGCCATTGATAAGATGTATGCTGACATAGGTAGACCTAAGTGGAAGACAGATATCAAGTCTGCTATACCAGAGGCTAACAATACAGTTAACAGGGTTATTACTAAGTACCTAGAAGCAGAGGCTGACAAAGCTGTTTATGACCCAGAATGGAAAAACAAATCTATAGATGAAAAGAAAGCGGCTGTTACACTAGCTACAAGTAGGGCTAAGAAAAGAGCCTTAGCTGAGTTGTACAGATCAGGCAACCCTACAGATAAACG
>UEXM01001862.1_pt1 | contig 16275 bp, 19 predicted proteins | sample 1796661 | NCBI WGS metagenome assembly UEXM01 (sample SAMEA4772469, study PRJEB27181) | metagenome | reverse complement strand
GAGATAGAGAATGCATCCTACATTGAAGATGCTTGTGCTTATGCTGGGATTTCTTCTAGAACATTCAGAGACTGGAGAGATAGAGCTGATGCAGGAGAAATAGTCTTTGAAAACATCTTTAAAAGAATAAGAGATGCCGAAGCTATATGTAAAGTAGAAATGCTTAGGACTATTAAAGTCGCTGGAGAAGAAGGCAACATAAGAGCACTGCAATGGATTATGGAAAGAAAATATCCTTCTCAGTTTGGTGAGACTTCTAAATTACAAATTAATACTGAAGAAGTAATTGAGCTCGACATGAAGTGGGCAGATGGTGAGTTATATAGTGATTTCCAAAATGCTGAGCTCATAGATGACACCGATACTTCCGATACTTCCGAAGAACAGCAAGAAAAAAAAGAAGATGTTAAGATGGATAATCATGAATGATGCGGAAATGCCAGATATAAATCAAGAGTTTGTAGATATAGTTATGAACAATGGTTTCGACTTCGACTTTAAACAGTATGAAGAGACAACAATGGATGCTCCGATACAAGATATTACATTTGAGAATATGATGCCTCAGATGTATTTCATCACTCCAGTTAATCCATCTAACCTAACAGCTCTGTTCAAAGAGTTCATAGAATGGCTTGATGGTGATGAAGACAGATTTCAATTCTAAAAAACTAACTAGGACAGTTAGATATGATGTCACTCTTCCTTATCTGCATCCAGCTCAAGCACAAGTAGCTAAATCTAAAAAGAGATTCAGAGTATTAGTTGCTGGTCGTAGATTCGGTAAGACTAGATTAGGAACGCTTCTTTGTTTGGCTAAAGCAATGGAAGGCAAGAATGCTTGGTGGGTTGCTCCAACTTATGCAATGGCAATGGAAGGATGGAAAACAATCAGACAAGTGGGAGCTGACTATGGGATGGAGATTAAAGAATCTGAGAAAACAATTTATACAAAAGCAGGTGGCTTTGTTACTGTAAGAACCGCAGATAATCCAGATAGACTTCGTGGTGCTGGTCTTGACTTCATTGTATTAGATGAGTGTGCCTTTATTAAAGAGCAGACATGGAAAGAAGTGCTTAGACCTACGCTTACTGAGAGAAAGGGTGGAGCTTTATTTATTAGTACACCTAAAGGATTTAACTGGTTCTCAAAGATTTATGAAGAAGCTGAAAAGAAAGATGACTGGGATAGGTGGCAATTTCCTACTGAAGCTAATCCTAGAGTTGATATTAAAGAACTTGAGACTGCTAAGAAGGAGATAGGTTCATTCCTATACTCTCAAGAATATGATGCTCAGTTTGTTGAGCAGTTCGGTGGGCTATTTAAAAAAGAATGGTTTAGATATTACACCAAATACAACTCGCAAGAATTTAATGATGATGGTAACTATCACAATGTTACTTATATCAAAACCAAAGACTCAGCAGTCAAGCAAAGTGATTTAAGGATATTGTCAACAGTTGACTTAGCAACAAGCACTAAAGAGTCTGCTGACTATACAGTTGTAACAACTATTGGAGTTGATAAGGATAATAATGTCTTTGTATTAGATGTTGTAAGAGATAGATTAGAAGCTCCAGATGTACTAAAGTTATTAGAACAAGTAAATGAGAAGTGGAAACCAGAACTATTTGGAATAGAGAGAGCTGGATATCAACTTGCATTGATACAAATTGCAAGAAGACAAACTAACATTCCGATTGTAGAACTAAAGGCAGATAGAGATAAACTCTCCAGAGCTTTACCTTTATCGGCTAAGATGGAATCTGGAATGGTGTTCTTTCCTAACGATAGTTTGTGGTACTCTGAATTGGAAAAAGAGTTGCTACAGTTTCCAGCTGGAGAGCATGATGACCAAGTAGATAGCTTGGCTTATGCCATTTTACAGGTAGCAAGGAAGGCAAAGTTAATAGCTTACTAAGGAGAGCATGGCAGAACGAAGAACATTTAGAGAAGTTATATTCGGCACAACAGAAACTAAAAGAAGTACAGGATTAGATTTCTTAAGAGAGAATACAAGTGTAAGAAAGAACTCATCCTATATACTTGGACAGAACACATCAGCAGGAGATTATAATCTTAGTGGTCTTGGTAATGGTGCATCCAACTCAGCAGTCGTAGCTTGTCTTCAGATACTAGGTTTATCTTTCTCTGAAGCAACACTCATGGTTACCTTCAAAGATGATGAAGGAATGAAAGAAGAGATTCCTAACCATCCATTCACAAACTTAATGAGAAGACCAAATCCATTTATGTCTGGAGATGTGATTCAGCAATACATAATAAATGCAATGCATGTCTCTGGTGATGCATATCTTCTGAAGCAAAAGAATAATGCTGGAGAACTTGTTGCACTTTATCCATTGATGCCAGAGAATGTAGAAGCAAAAGGAACAGCTGAACAACTTATAACGCATTACATCTATGAGATGGATGATGGCAAAGTACAGCTAGAGAATACAGATGTAGTACATTTCAAATTAGGTCTAGATTCACAAGACCACAAAAAAGGATTTGCTCCACTTAAAACAGTTCTAAGAGAAATCTATGGAGATGAGTCTGCTGGTCAGATGGCTACAGCTCTTCTTGCAAACTCTGGAGTGCCTTCAATAATGATTTCACCGAAAGATGATTATGGTCTCACTGATGAAGAAGCTCAGCAGATTACAAAGACATATCAATCAAAAGTTGGTGGTAAGAATAAAGGTAAACCATTAATACTTTCTGGCTCTATGAATGTAGAGAAGTTATCCTTCTCACCTAAAGATTTAGACATAGGTGCATTAAGAACCATCCCAGAAGAAAGAATATCAGCAGTGCTTGGAGTACCAGCTATTCTTGCAGGACTCGGAGCTGGGTTGCAACATGCAACTTATAACAACACTTCAGAACTTAGAGAGTTCTTTACAGAACAGAAGCTCATTCCATTATGGAAAATGATTGCAGAAGAATTAACACAACAAGTCTTACTTGCTAATTATGAATCAGCTCAATCAATATCCGCAGAATATGATTTAACAGATGTGAGAGCTCTCCAGCAAGATGAGACTGATATGTACAACAGATTAAATATTGGAGTACAAGGTGGATGGATAACAGTTGCAGAAGCTAGAAAACAAATAGGACTTCCAGTAAATGATTCACAAGAAGTTTACTTACTTCCAAATACAGTGATGCAAGTACCAGCAAATATGGAAGTACCAGAACCAGTTGCTGAGAACGAACCACCTAAACCAGAAGAGACACCAGAAGTTATTACAGAAGATATCGAAGAGAATGTTGAAAAGAGTTATAAAAGATTTGAAGAAAAGGTCATTGAGAAGATAGGAAATCAGTTTTGTGTAATTGCTGAAGACACTGGCAAGAACATGGGATGCTATCCAACTTTAGAATTAGCTGAAGCTCGGTTAGAACAGATTTCAAGATTTAGTGAGAATCCTAAAGAGATGATTGCTAAAGATACATTCACAACTGAAGAAGAGGCAGAAGCAAGAGCTCAAGAAATTGGTTGTGAAGGAACTCATACAATGAACCAAGATGGCGAGACAGTCTATATGCCATGTTCAACTCATGATAGATATAACGAATTGACAGAATCTTCTTATGCAACAGACTGAAGTTAAGGTATCTAAAAGAATAGAAAAGATTCTTAAGGACAAAGTATCAGAGCATAATAAAGATAATCCAAAGTACAGAGCAACTCTTGGAATGCTTAAAGCTGTATTCAGAAGAGGAGTAGGAGCTTACAATACAAATCCAAGTTCAGTCAGACCTACAGTAACTTCATCAGACCAATGGGCATTGGCAAGAGTTAATGGATTCTTGTATGCATTAAGGAATGGTAAATTCAAAAGAGCAAAGTATGATACTGACCTTCTACCTAGTAATCATCCTTTAAGTTCAAAGAAAAGTTTTGATGGTAAAGCTGTTGGTAATGTACCTAGTTACATTCGAGCTAATGCAAGAAGAGGATTAGACAGTCTTGAGTTTGCTGGTGATGGTCTAACTGATAAAACTAAAAGAGAAGCTAGAGATATGGCTAATGGAAATATATCTGAAGGAAAAGTAGTTCGTATGAATGCTTGGTTCTTGAGACATGTATCTGATTTAGAATCTCCAAGAGCGAATGAGTATTTAAGAGGAGAAGGAAAAATGACAGCTGGTCAAGTGGCTTGGTTGCTCTGGGGTGGTTCTTTAGGTAGTAAAGGAAGAATGAAAGCACAACAATGGGCAGAGAGACAAGTTGCAAGATTAGAAAGAGAAAAGAACTTTGCATCTGCTAGAGAGCTGATAGAGAGAAGAAGTCTATTAAGAGAAGCTAAGTGGGATGTAAGACTGAACCGCTTTAGGACAAAACAATCTAAGGATTCAATGTATGACCAATTTGATGAGTTACTCGGTAATTGGGATTTTGCATTGGCTAGACAGTACTTTGGTCTATTGGATGCTCAAAGAAAAACCATAGACAAGTTCTTAGCTGAGAACTCTCCTACGATTGTCGGAGTGCAAGGTCTAGTCAATTTTCAGATAGATAAGACAACAAAGCAATGGCAAGAAGATTTAGTGGATGTATATCAATCCATGACAGTCGACTTCGCATATCTTCAGACTAGCTTCTTACTCCCAGATGAAAAAGCGGATGACAACTATGTCTTTACTACAACTGAGCAAGAAAGAATTACAAGAGCAAGAAGAAGGAAACCTAGAAAAGAAATCATTGAAGAAGGATTCTATCCTAGAAGAAGAGGTGGTGCTCAGCTCCCTATAGATAGACAAGCATTTAATAAGAAGTCTGCAAAGTTTGTGCAGGACAGATTAGATAATTTATTACCAGATATGGCTAAGACTCAGAAGAACAATCTAAATAGAGCTCTTAGGAAATCTATAGATGAAGTTGCTGACTTAGGTCTTACTGGTAAAAAAGCAGAAGACTATATGAGAAAAGAAATATCAAAAGTATTAAGTAAGAAGAATTTGGGTAGAGCAATGACCATAGCAAGAACAGAAGGTACAGCTCTGGCAAACTATGGAATGAATCAGTCAGCTAAAGCTACTGGGATTCCTACAACAAAAGAATGGTTGACTCAGCGTGATGGAAGAGTGAGAGATGCTCACTTATCTGCTGATGGCACTGAAGTTGGAGAAAATGAAGCATTTGTGATTCAAGGGTATAAATTAAATTATCCCGCAGATACTAGCTTTGGAGCTCCACCTAGTTTAGTATGTAATTGCAGGTGTACTGTAATTTATCATGAGAAAAGGATATAAAAATGAATAGAGATAATATTGAGTCAAAGACTTTTGACATTAAAGCAATAGATGAAGTAGAAGGAAAAGTTGAAGCAGTCTTTTCTGTATTCAATGAAATAGATTCTGATGGAGATGTGGTTATGCCAGATTCCATTAAATCTGGATATGGTGAGAATGGCGTTGCAATGGTATGGGCTCACGACTGGAAGAATCCAATAGGTCGTGGAGAGATAGTATCAGATGACAGTAAAGCAGTTTTTAAAGGACAGTTCATAATGGACACACAAGCTGGAAGAGATGCATTCAACACAGTAAAAGCTATGGGTGACTTACAGCAATGGAGCTTCGGTTATGAAGTGTTAGATTCTGAAAATGGTTCTTTCCAAAAGGATGGACAAAGTACTCAAGCAAGATATTTAAATGATTTGAAAGTATGGGAAGTTAGCCCAGTATTAGTCGGAGCTAATCAAAATACTTTCACAGTAGGTGTTAAAGAAAAATCAGAAGATTCTGTTAAAGAAGAAGCTGGATTGACCTTGACAAACGAGACAGATGAGTTGCTTATCAAGTTATCTGCTCTTCTAAGAAGGATTAAGGAACTAACTTCCTTGAGACTTAAAAAAGAAAAAACATTAAGTGAATCATCAACAACTTTGATGCAGGATTTGCAAGATTCCTTACAAGAAGCGTATCAAGATATTGATACATTCTTAGGAGTAGCAACTGCTGAAACTCTTAAAGAAGAGGAAGTCGAAGAAGTAGATGACACCACTTTATTGTTGGAAACAAATAGAGTTCTAATGGAAACATTAGAGGAAATAGGAGACTAGTAAATATGTCAAAATTAGAGACATTGAAAAAGGAACTCCAAGAACTCAGAGAGAACACTATGTCTGAATTTAAAGAAATGGAATCAACAGATTTCACTTCTGAGAAAAAAGAAGAGTGGGCTAAAAGAAATGAAAAAATGTCAGAGCTTAATGGTCAAATTAAGAGTGCTGTCAAGATTGAAAACGAGAGAAAAGAAATTGAAGCTGGTTTAGAAGCTGGTAAAGCAGTAGAGCCAAAAGCTATACACACTGAACCAAAAGCTGAAGAAGCTCCAGTACAATCTCTTGGAAAGCAATTCATGAACTCACAAGCTCATGAAGCATTCGTTAAGAATGGTCAAAAGAACATTTCATCCGAGTTAAAATGGAATCCACAAGTAGAATTAAAAACTACTTTAACAGAGACTGGTTATCCACCAGCAGTAACAAGAAGCCCTTTAGTAGTGCCAACAGCAACACTAAATCCGCTTCAAATTCCAGACCTAATTGATACCATCACAACTGATAATTATCAATACAAGTATTTGGAAGAGACTACATTCACAAACAACTCCACAGCTAAAGCTGAAGGAAGTGCTCTTGGTGAAAATGCATTAGCATTCACAGAGAGAACTGAATCAATTCGTAAGATAGGTTCATTCCTTCCAGTTACTGAAGAATTGTTAAATGATGTCTCAGCTGTTGAAGGATATCTTGACTCAAGATTACAAACAATGGTAAGACTCGCAGTATCAGACCAAATGGTCGGTGGTTCTGGAGTTGCACCTAACTTAACAGGTATCTTAAACAAGGGTGGAATCAACTCCTTTGCTTTCGGTGCTTATGGTGGCGGACTTAAAAGAATCGGTCAAATCTACGAAGCAATCACTGAAATCAGAAAAGATAGCTTCTTAGAACCAGATGCAATAATCATGCATCCAGAAGACTGGTATCAAGTAGTTACTGAAGTTGCAGATACATCTGGAACATCTGGAGCTGGGTTTACTCAGACAACTCCATTGTTCGTAGGTGCTGGACAATTCGGTGGTGGCGTTGGACAAACTCTTTGGGGTTTACCAGTAGTACTATCAACTGAAGTTGGTGCAGGAACTGCAATCGTAGGTGTTTTCGGTGGCGGACAAGCTATCCACATTGTCGCAAGACAAGGTATGGAAGTTGCAATGTCTGATTCACATGATGACAACTTTGTAAAAGATATAGTTGTACTAAAAGCTACTGTAAGAATGGGTATGCCAATCTACAGAGCTTCTGCTTTCTGTAAAATTACAGGATTATAAGGTAGAACTTAATGACTTTGATGGGGCATCATTCGTATGGTGCTCCATTAGTCGAAAGGAATAATATGAAAACTTTAAAAAAGAATGTATGGATGAATGAAGCTGGTGAAGTAAAAGAATCTGCTGACCTTCCTAAAGGATGGGCTAAAGGTAAATTACTTGGTGCAGAAGGACAAGAAGTCAATGATGCTCAACTCAAAGAGTGGGGATTAACTGCAACAAAAGCTAAAGCTCCAAAAGAAAATAAAGCAAAGAGCTAGATAACTCATGGCAATCACCAATGGGTATTGTGCTCTATCAGAGTTAAAAACTTATATGGGATTAACTGGTAGTGGTCAAGATGATAATCTTGAGAACGCTATTGAAGGTGCTAGTAGGCAAATAGATTCAATTACTGGTAGAAGATTCTATCAAGATGGAAGTGTAACTACTAGATATTTCACTCCAGATAATTCCTATTATTTGTTTGTACCAGACATATCAACAACTACTGGATTAGTAGTAAAGCTAGATGATAATGATGATGGTACTCATGAGACAACACTCACAATCAATACTGACTTCATAGTTGAACCAGTTAACGCTGGTGAGAATCAAGTACAGTATCAACCATTTACAAAAGTAAGAATATTGGACACAAGGAGCTCCGAGAGATTTGATGCTTCTATTGTTAACAATGTAAAGATAGAAGCTAAGTGGGGATTTAGTTCTGTACCAGATGCAATCAAACAGGCAACCTTCTTACAAGCAACAAGATTATTTAAAAGAAAAGATACTCCATTCACAACTTATGGTGGTCAGAGCACTGGGAGTGTTGACCTACAATTCAACTTTGATGATGATGCAATGGAACTCATAAAGGGTTACAAGAAGAACAAACTCTAATGGCAGTAGGTAACAACTTCGAATTTAAAGTTATCGGTGCTGAAAAACTAAGAAAAAGACTTAAGGCAAACAATTTATTGATGACTCCACTTAGAGATTACTTTAATGACACTGGTAAGGTCGTAAAGAAATATGCTAAAGAGAATACACCAGAAGACACTGGAAAACTTACAGCAAGTATTAAATACAAGAAGGTGCAATCTAAAGGAGCTTTACCAAAAGGTATCATGGTTTTTTCAGATAAGTCTTATGCTAAAGAAGTTCATGGAGCTATAAATGCAAAACATAAGTACAGAGGTTTAAAATTTGATAAAGATTACAGCAGAGAGAACAGAGCCCAGTTTGATAGAACAGCTGGTAGGCAAGTCTCACCACAAAAATTAAAAGGATGGTCAGAGCGTAAAGGTTTAAATCCACATGCAGTATCTAAATCTATTGCCAGAGAAGGTACTCCAATAGTTCCATTCTTAAAAATGGGTTATGAACAATCATTCGCAGAGAGAAAAGTGTTACTCTTAGAAGTCACAAAGAAAATTGAAAGAAAGTATAAAAGAGGTAGGTAATGGCATCATTAACATCAATTAGAAGTGGCATAGCTACTAACTTAGGAAATATTACATCTTTAATAGTTTATGGCTTTGTGCCAGATTCTATTGAACCACCTACAGCTGTTGTTGGTGTTGTTGACAATATCGAATACGACTCAACAATGCAAAGAGGTGCAGATACTTATACAATTCCAATTTACTTGTATGTCTCAAGAGTAGATGCTCAAGATTCTCAAGAGACCTTAGATAGTTATTTGGCTTCTAGTGGTGCTAACTCAGTAAAGGCACAAGTAGAATCTGATGTAACATTAGGTGGAGTGGCAAGTTCTGTTAGAGTAGTGGAAGCGGATAATTATGGAGTCTATACTGTAAACAACATAGATTATTTAGCAGTAGAATTTAGCGTAGAGGTAATAGCATGAAATATGAAATAACAAGCGGACTAGATGTCGGTAAAAAAAGATTCGAAGCTGGTGATATTGTCACTAAACAAGAATTAGGTAAATCATTCAAATGGTTAGTCGAACAAGGTATAGTGGTAGATGAAAAAGAGATGAAGAGAGCTAGAGATGAAAAAGGTCACTTCATTGCAGACAATCCAGATACAGAAGTAAACGAAGCATGGGTTAAAAAGGAAGAAGAAGAATAATGGGCTATGGTAAATACTCTGGCTCTGGTAATAGAACTAGTAGAAGAAGAAGAAGAAGGACAGGTAAAAGGTAATGGCATTTCAACATGGTAAAGATACTGTAGTGATGTTTAATCAAAACAATCTAAGTACTTACATGAACTCAGTAGATAATACAAAGACAGCTGATATAGCTGAAACAACAAGTTTTTCTGCATCTGCAAAAACATATTTGACAGGAGAGACTGATGCATCAATATCTTTAGGTGGTCTATTTGATGCCACTGCTGATGAAATCGTACAACCACTTCTAAGTGGTGGAACTCAATTTGATTATGTTCAAGGACAGACAGCTTTATCAACTTCTGCAAGATGTACTTTTGGTATTTCAAACATAACTAATTATGGAATATCAAGCCCAGTAGGAGATGTAGTTGCAACATCACTGGATTTACAAGCAACTGGTGGATTCTTCTCTGGTGTAGTTGTTACCAACTCGGCATTCACTGCAACTGGTGTTCAAGGTTCTGCAATAGATAATGGAGCTTTAACTTCGAATGGTGCTGGAGCATTTTTATTAGTATCATCTGTAAGCGGTACTTCACCAACAGCAACTGTTAAAATACAACACTCAGCTGACAACAGTACATACGCAGATTTAATAACTTTTACTTTAGCCAATGGTGCAACAAGTGAAATAAAGACAATAGATAAAGGAACTACTATCAATAGGTACATTCGTGTACATAATACTATTGGTGGCAGTTCAACTCCTACTGTAAATGCTATAGTAGGATTTGGAAGAAATAATTAAGGAGAAATAATATGGCATTTGTACATGGTTCTGATTCAGTTTTTAAACTAGATAACGCATCTGGTTCTTTAACTGACATCTCATCTTACATAAGCAATGTTGATTTTCCAGAGACAGCTGATGTAGCTGAATCTAGCGTTCTAGGAGCAAGTGCGAAAACTTATATAGTTGGATTGAAAGATTCAAGTATGAGTATCAGCGGATTCTATGATGCTACTTTTGATGCTATAGCTGGTGCAGTCGTTGGGCAAAGTGCAACTTTGTCATTCGAATATTCACCAGAAGGCACTGGGAGCGGTAAGCCAAAATATACAGGAGAATCAATAATGACATCTTATGCATTATCATCTCCAGTTGGTGATATTGTAGCTTTTTCAGCTGACCTACAAGTCTCTGGTGCAGTCACTAGAGCGACACATTAATAATTAATACACAATCGAAAGGAGTAGTATGAAAAGACTATCGATTAATGATTTAAGCAAAATACCTTCAGTTCCAGAAGAAGTCTATGAAATAGAAGAGTGGGATGTCTCAGTCTTGATTCGTGGGATGACTAAAGGAATGCAAGTTAAGTTAGGTAAACTTCTTAACTCTGAAGGTACTGATGCTTTTGATTATCAAAAAGAATTACTCAAAGTCTGTATTGTCGAACCAGAATTGACTGATGAAGACATTGACATGCTTTACAGCAAAGATTCAAAAGTAATAGATAAAATCTTTATAAAAATAAATGAATTAAATGGTCTTGGGGGTTCTGCAGAAGCAGACAAGTTTTGAAACTAACCTAGACCGAATCTTCACCTTTAAACTTGCTAGAGAGCTTGGCATGACTGTTGGTGAGCTTATGACTACAATGAGCTCAGAAGAATACAATCAGTGGATTGCTTTTTATAAGTATGAGACAGATGTAAGGAATAAAGAAATAGCTTTAGCTGATGCCGAAGCTAAGAAGAGGAAAAGATAAATGGCAATAGCTGATATTGCAATAAGGATTGTTACTAAAGGTGCTGAACTAGCCAAGAGACAAGTTGATGGATTAGGTGGCTCAGCTGGTAAATCTGGCAAGATGCTTCAGACCTTCGCTAAAGCTGGTGCTGTAGCAGGTGTTGCTATTGGTACAGTCTTAGCAAAAGCTCTCACAAGCGGTACAAGAAATTTCATGGATTTCCAAGATGCCATGACTCAATCTGTTGCAATCATGAAGACAACAGAAGAACAGAATCAAAGAATGGCGGATTCTGCAAGACAAGTAGCCATCACAACAAGGATTAGTGCTAGAGATTCTGCTGAAGCATTCTTCTTCTTAGCTTCTGCTGGTTTAGATGCAGAGCAATCCATAAGTGCATTACCACAAGTAGCAAAGTTTGCTCAAGCAGGTATGTTCGATATGGCAACTGCAACAGACTTAGCAACTGATGCTCAGTCAGCTCTTGGGCTAACAGTATCTGATGCAGAACAGAACCTAGAAAATTTAACAAGAGTAACAGATGTCTTAGTCAAGGCAAACACATTAGCCAACGCTTCTGTACAACAATTCTCTGAAGCATTAACTAACAAAGCTGGTTCAGCGTTAAAAGTTGCTAATAAAGGAATTGAAGAAGGTGTTGCAGTCTTATCAGCTTTTGCAGATAGAGGTGTTAAAGGTGCTGAAGCTGGAGAGAAGTTAAACCAGTTACTCCGAGATATACCAAGAGCAACAGCAAAGAATGGTGAAGAGTTTGCAAAACTAAATCTAGCTATGTTTGATGCTGAAGGCAATATGAAGAATGTTGCTGACATCATAGAAGAGTTAGATAGAGTCTTAGCTCCAATGTCAGATGAACTTAAAGCATCAACATTAGACCAACTTGGATTAAATCGTGGTGTAGCAGATGCTGTAAAGATATTAAGTGGAGCTTCTGATGAAATAAGAACATATCAAAAAGCATTAGAAGATTCTGGAGGTATGACTCAACAAGTTGCAGACAACCAGATGAACTCATTATCAGCAGAGATGGATATCCTTAAAGATAAATTTATTGATGCATCTATGGCAATGATAGAAGATTATGAACCAGCTATGAGAGATGCTATACAAATTACTGGCGGATTCTTAGACTTGATTGCTGGTAGGGCAGTAACCGATATGGAGACTTTTGCCAAAATGTTCGATAAAACTGCATCTGCTTTAATGTTCTTGACTGGCACATATAGGGAAATACCTTCTGCTGTTGATGCTGTTGAAAGAGTTTTGCAAAATCAAAAGAATCTTGAGATGGCAGATATGTATAGAGAGATGGGTGAAGGAATATCTATTGCTAACAGAGAGCAGTTGGACTTAGCACGAAACTCTCATAGAGCAGAAGTAGAGTTAGCTATGCAAGGCGGTACAGTAGATGATTTAACTGAGAGCATAAAAGATAATAAAGATGAAGTAGAAGCTCTCAACAAAGCTATGGCAGATGAACAGTTTGATGCAATCATGACAATGATTAATGCAGAAGAAGCATACAACGATATATTTAAAGAGAATGAAAAACTTCTTAAAGAAAGAAATAATAGATTAAACGAAAAGACAGATGCAGAGAAAGCATTAAAAGTAGCTGAAGAGAATTTATCTAAAGCAACTGAGACAGCAAATAAATTAGCAAAAGATGGTACGGATATTTCTAATGAAGAAGCATTAGCAATAGCAAGACAAACACAAAGAAGAGATGAATTAATTGCAGTTGAAGATAAGTCAGAAATTCAAAAACTTGAATTAGCTGTAGCAGAAGAAAAATTAACTGAATTACAACAGAGAGCAACTGAGCAATCTGATAAGTATAGAGATGCTAAGAGAGATGAAGAGAGAGCATTAGAAGATGTAAGAAGAGCTCAAAATGATTTAACAAGAGCTGTAGAGAATGCAGACAAAGCACAAGATGAGTTCAATGAAGCAACTGCAAAGACTCCACAAAATCTTGCAGAGATAGCTTCAGCTCATAAGGATATGATGGATGCTATTGCAGATGTTAAAGCACTAGACACTTTAAAAAATGGAATGCAAGAGTTTGTTGAAGGTACTGGACAATCATTAGCTGGTCTTTTGATACAACTTGAAAAGATTATGAGTTTTTCTAGTAGTTCATTTACTCCATCAAGTACAGGCGGTGGAGCTCCACCAATAAATCCACCAGTAATAACAGATACATCTGGTCAACAAAATAATCAAAGTGCTTTGAGTGATATCGTTACAAGTCAAACTGGAGTTGGTGCTCCATTCTCAGCAGGTATGACTCCTAAAGTTATTAGTGTTATTAATAATTACAACATTGAACAAGCATCAGCTGACCAACAAGCTCAAAGAGTTGCAGAGTTAACTCAGAGAGCAACTAGAAATGGTATAAGGTTCGCATAGATGTCAGCAAGTTTTGACTCTGATGTTGATATAACAGTTGAAGTTGCTTTTGATTCCGAACCATTTGCAACATCACAATCATTTACTGACATCAGTACATACATTAGATACTTTGACATTGCAAGAGGTAGGTCTAATGAACTAAGTGAATTTACAGCTGGTACATTTAGCTTTTCTGTATCTAATGCAGATAATAGGTTTAATCCTAGTAACACATCTTCACCTTATTATGATTCAACTAATGCAAGAACTAAGATACAACCACTAAAACAAATTAAGGTATCTGCATCTTATGATGGAACTACTTATGTAATTTTTCGGGGATTCTTAGATTCTATTCCAGTTAAGTTCATTGCTGAAGGTGCTGACTCAATAGTTACCTTTACAGCTATTGATGCATTTAGATTATTTCAAAATCAGACCTTAGAGTCTATTGGTTGGAGAATAGGTCGAAGTGGATTCTCTGAACTAGGACAAACAACAAGACTTGGTTATTCAGATGTACAAGAACTATCATCAACAAGAATTACAAGAATTTTAGATTCTATAGGGTTTCCTTCAGCTCTTAGGTCAATAGAGTCTGGTACTAAGCAAGTGATTAGCCAAGCTATAACAACTAATGTGCTGTCTGGAATTAGAGCATGTGAATTAGCTGAGAATGGTCAATTCTTTATTGGAAGAACTGGTAATGCAACTTTTAGAAATAGAGCTTATAAATACACAAACTCTAGTGCAACTACTTCACAAGCAACTTTTAACAACTCTGGGAGTGATTTACCATATCAAGATGTCTCATTATCTTTTGATGATAACGAAGTAATCAATTCATACTCTTGGACTAGAACTGGTGGCTCAACACAATTCGTAGCAGATGCAGACTCAATAACACGATATACAGCAATCAACTCAACTAAAGCAACTGTAAATATTAATGACTCAGATGTCTTATCTGTAATTCAGCAAAAATTATCTGAGACATCAATTCCAATTATTAGGATTGATTCGTTACAAGTTAATCCACGACAGAATACAAGTATCTGGCAACATGCACTCGGTAGAGAGCTGGGTGACAGAATTACTGTAAAAGTTACAAATCCAAATGGAACTACCTTTAGTGATGAACTATTTATTGAATCTATAAGACATTCAGTAAATGCTTCTTCACAAACATGGAACTGGACAATGACTCTAAGCCCAGCTGGTACATCTGCTTGGGTATTAGGTCAAGCTAAACTTGGAGAAGGTACTCGATTTGCCTATAGTTAGTGGTATCATGATAAAGAAAATTAAGGAGAATTAATTATGGCTGGAGCTGGTTGGAAAAGTTTTAGTACTGGTGACTTAATAAGTGCATCAGAATTTCAAACATTTATACAAGACCAAGTGGTGCAGGTGTATGCGAATGCGACTGCTAGAGATACCGCTTTAGGTACATCAGATGCAGAAGGTATGTTCTGCTTCTTAAAAGACTCGGACACTTTACAATTTTATGATGGAAGCAATTGGGTTTCCTTCATTGGAGATGGAGATATTACAGGTGTAACAATAACCACAGCTGGTACTTCTGGGCTCTCTGGTGGAGCTACAGCTTCTTCTGGAGCGTTCTCAAGCACTTTGGCAATAGCTCCCAACTCAGCAACTTCTGCTACAGTAGCTTCTGCTGATTTAGTTTTAATAGGTGATGCTGATGACAGCAACGCTGTTAAGAAGACAACAGTAGCGGATATTGTTGCACTTGCTCCAAGTGGTGTAAGTTTAGGACTAGTATTAGCTTTAAGCTAAAGAAAGGATTTATTTTACTATGGCAGATACGCTTCATTCTGTATCGGGGCTTCTTACTGGAAGCACAGCTGATATAATAGATGCAGTTCCTTCGAGTACGACTGAGACAGTCATAGGTATTTTAGTATCTAATGTCAGTTCTAGCAGTGCAGATGTGACTGTAGATTTGAGTGTTACAAAATCTGGTGGAACTCTAAGACATGTTTTAAACAATGTGAGTTTACCATTCGGTACAACAATAGAGATTCAAACTAAGATAGTGCTTGAGACTGGTGATAAGTTACAAGGTTTAGCATCAGCTACATCAAGTGCAGAATACAATGTATCATTCTTGAGACAAACTTAGAAAGGTAGCTTATGCCTTATCTAGGTACACAACCAAATAATGTTAAAAAGAATACAGGTTTATATACACCTAGTGAAATACTGCAATTAGAAAAAGATGGCAATTGGGGTGGCTCATTAGAACTTATTGCAGAACAGACTGTAAGTGGTGCTAGCACTATTAATTTTACAACCATAAAAGAAAATGTCTATGATGTACACCTTATGCAATTAAGTTTGATAGAGGGTGCTACAAGTATGTACACAGAATTAAGATTATCTAATGATGGTGGTAGTAGTTTTGAAACTTCTAATTATGAAAGAGCAGTTCAATATGGTGGTACTGATGGAAGTTTTGGTGTTAATAAAACAACAGGTGCAGACAGATTTAGTATTTTAGGTTTTACAAGCACAGGTACACCAATAAATGTTTATGTATATTTATATAATTTAGGAAGTTCAAGCAAATATGGTTTTATCACTCATCAAGCAACACCTTCCCCAACTTATATGTATTTTGGTGGACAAGTTTATAAAGTTGCAGAAACCATAAATGC
>UEXM01001860.1_pt1 | contig 16277 bp, 27 predicted proteins | sample 1796661 | NCBI WGS metagenome assembly UEXM01 (sample SAMEA4772469, study PRJEB27181) | metagenome | reverse complement strand
GTCAACGGCATACCCGAAGCTTTCGCCTCAATCAACACACACTCGGGGTCCCAATACTTATACTCCTCTAACGCCTTACGACGCAAGTCCGGAAAATCCCACCTGCCTCTCTGCGCATCAACCAATAGTATATTCGCAGGAGCACCATCATATGGATAAAAAACTCCCCACGTTGTTATAGCACTAAAATCCGCAGACTCTTTTTTACTATACGCTGTATCATAAGACTGCATCACATAATCTAAATTAGGCAAATCCTCCTTCTTCCACTCCTGCCACCAATCACGTTTAAGTATCGCAGCTCCCTCACTCGTCGGGTTCTGCTGCCACTGCGCTTCCCACTTACCTACAGACAAACTTCCCTTTACCGCCAGCAAATCCTCTTGCTTCCAATACTCAGGCCACAACGGTTTATTTGTCTCCGGCATCAAAGCAGGGAACTCCACCACCTCCCACTTATCAGCCAACACATCCCGCGCTTGCTGACGCAACAACTTACCCGTCAAATCGTTTTCTGCCCAACGAGTCATTATAATTACTATACTCCCTCCGGGCTGTAACCTTTGACGTGGCCCAGAAGTATACCACTCATACGCATGTTCCAACGCTGTAGGGGACAAAGCATCTTGTTCAGAATGGGGGTCATCAATAATTAACAAATCCGCACCACGGCCCGTCACCGCTCCACCAACTCCAGCCGCAAAATATTCACCACCCTTAGACGTTTCCCATCTTCCAGCAGCTTGGCTATCCGCTCGCAACTCAACATCAAATATTCCACGGTACTCCTGCGAATTCATCAGGTTTCTCGTCTTACGTCCAAACCTAAACGCCAACTCCGCAGTATGCGTAGTCTGCATTATCTTCAACGTAGGTCGCTTACCCATCAACCACGAAGGCAACAAGTAACTTCCAAACTCACTCTTCGTATGTCGGGGAGGCATATTCACAATTAAACGCTTTAACTCACCACTAGCCAAACGATTAAACTTCTCAGCCATAATTCCATGGTGGCGACCATTCACAAACTCAGGCCAAACCATTCTACAATACGTCATAAAATCTTTCTGTGCAGCTTCAGCCTTACCCAAATAACTCGCACGATCCAATAACGTAGCAAACTTCTTCAAATGTTCCTCAGGAACATACTCTAAACCACTATCCATAATTTCTTATATATCGATAATTTTTCAAACACAATGAACCTATAATCAATAACAACCATAAAGGGGGGTAGGTCAACTGTTTAAGGATCCTCATAGTTGACTTTTTGTGAAATGTTTTTGGAACATATTGAAATGTTCGGAACAGGGTAAAGGGTGCTACTAATACCACCCTTTTGTTCTCAGGGGGGGCCGCAAATCTAGTGTCGTTTTTACCCCGCCAAAAATCAGGGGTACCTAATAAAAAAGGGCCAGTAAAAAACTGGCCCTAGATTTATATACCCTTTTTACTTTTTGGTTTTGGGGACAGTTTTACCCTTAACAACTAGTTGAACTTTTGGCGTACCCCATTGGCCCTTGCCGACACTAGGCCCGCCGCATAACAACATGGCCATGACATTGGGAGATGTTGCAGACTGTGCGCCGCTTGGGATACCAATGTTATGAGGCTTAGGCGTTTTGGTATTTAGGCAAGCAATAAGCCACTGACCATATGACAACTTGCCATTTAATGCGTGATATAGCATGGACTGGCGTACCCCAAATAGTGATTTGCCATTAACCGCGCCATCCATATAACCGCCTAGTTTTGTGCATGGCTGTTTCCCGCCCTTGCCGTAACCTAGGTCTTCAAATGTTGTTAATGGCACAATGGCAATGTTATCCGCTTTGCCACCAGCTTTGGTATTAATAAACTTAGTAAGCTCAGCGTAAACGTGTTTAAAGTCATTGTTAACCAAGTTGGTATCAACGGCAAATGTTGCGCCGTTAACTAGCGTGGAATTATTTGGTGTGGATTGTGTGTTTAGTTTTGACATTTTGTAACCCTTTACAAAAGGCCCCGAAGGGCGGTTGGTGTTGGCGGTTGCCAGCACTAATAATAGAATACACTATGTTGTTGTATGTGTAAACCCCCATACAGTCTTTTTTTATCTGGCGTTGCCTATTGCCAAAAACGCGATACAGGGCGGAGATACTATGTGCTAGACAATGATTGCTTAGACAATGATTGCCTTGGCACTGACTTGACTTGATTTATGTACCCACAGAGGAAAACACATGATCAATGATTATCATGTGTCCTCTCTCTTCGTAATCTCAATCTTGTACGCCTGTCCTCTCTCTTCGTAATCTTAATATGGGTCGCTGTACCATGCCAGTAGACACACGACTGCAAGACAAATAACAAATACCATTAGTCTATACCTTTGCTAGTTAACAATGGTTATTGTATAGCCTGTAACAATAATCAAAGGTTGTCTTACTTTGTACTATTTGCTCTCATCAATTCTTGATCGGCCCCGATCAATAACGATCATCCATGATCAGTGTTGATTTAGCTTTAGATCAAGATCAATCATCATCTATCATTGTCTCTCGGTCGTAATCTATAGTTCTCTCTCTATCGTAATCAATCATCGTCAATCATCATCTCTCGGTCGTAATCTCTCCGTCGTAATCATCCTTGTCATGACGATCCGAGGATGATAGAATATGATCGATCACCCCATGCCAGTCAAACGGTGACTCGCAACTCCAGTCCGGTATCAATGGTTCACTGACCTTGGCCTCTCCCATCTTAATCGCACGACCACCCCCAAATATATTCAGGGTAGAAGACGAAGGATGATGAACCAAGTTGTAGACTTTGCCTTTATTCATGAAATATCTGGTTTGCCACGCAATTTGGTGAGGGCGTAGCGCGATGTTTTTTAATGACTTTAACCTGTGGACTTTCAATTCTAGCCAAAATGCCTGACCATTCAGTATGCCATGCAGGTCAGGGATTCCTGGAGTCGCCCAAGACTCTAAACGTGTCCAAAACACGCCTAGGTCTTGAGTTCCTTCTCTTAGTTTATACCAAAGTTTACTTTCAGGTTTACTTGTTACGATATTTCAAACCCCCTGCCAAGCTGACTCTAACATTGCATAAGGGTTATGATAGCTTGGTCTGCTATAGCCAAGAGACCTAACCTTATGGGTGCTTTCATCAATTGTAATAGTATACAACCAATCAATGTCACCATGTATGCTGTTGGTAGTTTCATACTTGCCTGTCAACTGCATAGGCTCGTAATGTGTTTGCTTGTACATCGGGTTCAGTATTTTACGCACCCCGTCCCATGCTTCATGCTTAACTAACAGGTCGGCATAAAACTCTAATAAACGGCTTGGCTCAGCAAACAACTTTTTTATGCCCTCGTTAGTGTGTGGGGCTAACTGTTCATCGCCCTGTTTTACAAACTCTTTGTAATTGTCTGCATACCAACGTATAGCTTCAACATATTTTTTTAACTCAGGTTTCACACTACTAGGGTAACCATCGTAATGTCTGTAAATATACTTAATTTGGTCACCGCACTCTAAAACTATATTACATCTTGTACCCATTTGTCTAACCCTTTCTCGGTTATTTATTAACTATAATTAGTATAGCAACAGCGTTTACACTGAGTAACCCTTTTTATGTCTTATTTTGTCTTGTCATCCGTTTGGTTTTCTATAAGCACATTGCCGTCAGCAACAGCGGCAAGTGCAGGGAACTCTTTTTGGAGTTTCTGTATTTCTTTCATCACTTGCTCCCTGTCCATTTGGTCTATTTTTCCATGCAGTATTTCTTTACGATCAATGTAGAGACCTGCGGCTTGCCCTCGTGATTTTTCAGCGGCGACAGCTGCGGCGAAGTTACCGCCTGTCATAGCTTGGTCTCTTATTTCAGCTAACTTTTTTACATGGCTCTCAAAGCTGACCTCATACTTTTTAGCTAACTCGCCTTTTAGTTCACCTATTCTCGCAACCACATGTGGGTAGCGTTGACCATTTAATAATTGCGATGCAATGGCGTGTGCAGATTTTACTGAGTATCCTGCCCTAACTGCGGCCTCTGTTTGGCTGATGTCCTCACATACATACAGCCTTGCAAACTCTTCTTGTTTGGGTGTTATGTTTTTTTCTGTTCGTGGGTTGGCTACGATTTCAAGCGTTGGCTTGTGAGTAGCTTTTGCTAAAACCATTGTGATTATCCTCGTTGCGTTGCTACTTTGCTATAATAGGAGTAATTACGAAAAGTTACTAGTTCAAAAAAATTTTAAATTCGTCGCGCGTACCGAGAAAGTTACTGACTTATTGAACCATTGATCGTGTACAATATCTCAATACCCCTGCTAAGTCGTTGTTTATATGTGTATAGTCATATATTGTATATTATGAAATCTTAAAAAACCATTTCATCATAATTCGTATTTACCCCTATTATACAAAGTTGCGTTTGTTGATTGTTTTTAGGAGCTATTTTAAGGCCCTTGTGATGGGTTTGAAGTAATAGGGTATGGGTAGCATACCCTTATTAAGTACGAGTATCGGATGGTAGGTTGGCAGGGGTGATAGGATTCGAACCTACTGGCTAGTGTCAACTAGCCTTGGTTTTGGAGACCAATGTGCCACGCCGTCTGCACCGCACCCCCTCGTTAGCTAACCTAAAATAAAATCGTAATCCTCAAGTTCATCAATGTGTATTACCACCATCTTGTTAAAACAGGTATCAAGGGTAGGTGTCAATACGTGTTTTACTGTGTCAGGTGGTAAAAAGTAAAACTCCAAGCGTACATCAATACCGTACAGTGCCGTGGTGTCACGGTCGGTAGGCGGTATGTGGTAGCTAATTTTCAAATCCTGTTCAAGTTTGGTGCTTTTGTCACGCAACAAACCTAACTCATTAACAACTTTTTCAGTGTTGTCCCTGTTAAGTGCGCCACCCTCAGTGGTGTATTGCTTTATGGGTAGGACGGTGTGCATAAAATCTGTAATAGCTTTGTCAATGGCAGGAAAAACAAGTTGATTTACCCTACGCTCATATGGGCAGGTTACATCTTCAATGTAATCGCTGTAACAAACAAAATCATCAAGATATTTGTGTAACTGTATCATTGGTAAACCCTTTCTCGGTTTGTTGTGTACTGTTTATATAGTAGCCCCCAAAGTTGTCAGGGGCTACCATTATTACCTCTTTTGTGTTCGGGTTATTGGGGCAGGGCTACGATAAACATTTCCTGTCCTGCTTGGCTTGGTGTTTCGTGTAGCACTAATCTACACATTTTCTGCCCTAGCCCTGCATGATAGGTAATTACTTTACTGGTCACATTTTTGTACATGATGCTCCCTACAAGTTTTACCTCGTTGCGTGGGGTAGTTTCAACCCAGTCGTGCAATTTTGGGCAGTCGTTGGTTTCAGGGTCGTACAAGGCAAAAATCACATCGTTATTAATGGGGCATAAATCAAGCAAATGTTTTTTGATAAACGCTTTTGTGTCAGGGTCATTGCATGAAGCACGATTAGCAATTTGGGTAAGGCTTTTAAACTCCCACCCATATGTGGCTACTTGAAACGTAGAGGGGGGCAGGTTGCAGAAGTGAAAAAACTTGTGTGTCATGGTAGCCCTTTCTCGGCTAGTTATTACTATATAAATGGTAGCCCCTAATTTTATCAAAAACTACCATTATTATGTCTTTTGTGTTCGGGTTACCAAACTACTGCGATGTTCATGTACATTGGTTCAGGCCAAAGTTTATATTTGCACTCAATAGTCACGCAATATGTATTTGTAAGTGTATGTTTTGATGTATCTGTAATGCGGCCTTCGGTGTATTTGTCTTGCCATGTGGCTATTGTTGCGACTTGATCATGCACCCAATGATCTGCTTTATACCCTTGCCATGTCGTCGTTAGTAAAGGTTCAACATTTTCGTCAAAATGCCATCCATTGTTTTTACTATCTACTTCTGTAAATATTTCTGCATTACGGCTCTTTGCTAAACTTATGATTTGTTTAAATACGTTCCCTATGGTTTCGTTATCGTTTAACGGCCCGTACTGCATACTCGTAAAACCGTCATAAGTTCTTTGTCGTGGTAGCATTCTATACTCTTCAACTAACAGCCGTTTTGCTTCCGTGGGTGTTAATAAGTTGATATCGTAAACTGCGTCCCAACCAAATACCTGTGTCATGTGTAAACCCTTTCTCGGTTTAGTTATTACTATAAATAGTATAGCCCCCAACATTGTCGGGGGCTATATTTAGTTAGTCCTATTTGCTCACAGTTAATTTAACGTATGGCGTCCCCCAATACTTACTGCTAGGAGAGTAACCGCCATTTAACAGGGCGAGCAGGACATTGGGCTTTTTGCGTGAATGCCCTAGCTTGGCACATTGGTTAAGGATAAACCCTAACCGCTTGTCACCTTTTATGCCTGTTAGAAAAGCCGATTGGATGAAGTGCCGTACACCTCCTTTCTTACCACCCCATCCAAAAGGTACATCTTCAGGGCTTTGTACAAGGCATTGTATTTCAACATTGTTTTCGTTGCCCCCTGCTTCAACTCTCACAAAACTTATAATATCATCATAAGTAAGTTCTTCACCGTTAAGCATTAACTCAGCAACAACTGGCTTTTTCTTAGCAACAGCTTTTACTATTTTTTTAGAGGATGCCTTAGTGGTTTTAGTGGCATCTTTTTTCAAGAAATCTAAAGTTTCCTTATTAATTTGTACTACTTTTGTCATAATATCCACCTTTCTATGTGGGTTACAATTAAGTTATGGGTACACTATAAAAGTCAACTTTTAAGTGTGCAACCCTTTTTTAGTCCTAATTGTTCGTGCTTCCCGAATATCTTTTAAAAGTTTTGTCAACACCGCACCTTTTTTGTACTTTTTTCTTGCGAGTCTTTTTAATGCTTCTCGTGTTGTATAGTTGGGAGGTAGCCCATTATGAATCCAACCATGTACTGTAACAGGAGTAACTTTTGGCACTTCAATTAAATCGGCTATTGCTTTTACACCACCGAGTCTCCTAACAATTGAGAGTGCGATCGGTTGTCCAATCTCAGCTGCTTTTTCTCCGTTTCTCATTAACTCTTCTTTTAATTCTTTTGGGGTAAGCATCTATACGCTCTCTCTCATCGTAATCTCATAAAAAAGCCCCCGACAAGGGAAAAGGAAAACTTGTCGGGGGGGAGTCAGGGAGTGGTAGACCAAGGATGAGCTCAGCCTGACCATACCTTATCATTGATGAATAACCATGCCAAGGACAATAATACTAAAGATCCCTATGCAACAAACAGTGAACTGCCAAAAGTATGAAAGTTCTGTGAATTGATCTTTTAAATGTATAAACATATTTTTTATCGTTTTCATAGTAGGGGGATGCTCCTTTGCTTTAAGGGTTGTGAACTAAATATCTATTTCATTTATTTTTGTATTTGGTAAATCATCTAATTCTTTTTTGATGTCAGCTTTTCTGTTTTTGATTTCTTGTTGCCTAAGTTTTTCGCTTTCAGACATTCTTTTCTTATGTGGCACAGAATCTACTACACGATCAAACTGGTCTTGAATGCGCTGTAACCATTTATCGTTTAATTCTGACATCATTGGTCCTTTATTGATAAGATAAACCCATAACATCCCCATACATTACCGTTTTTTCTGCAATGTCGCAATGAACTGTTGTTTTTGATCAATCATTTTGTATAGCCTGTCCCTTGCTTGTGGTACATGTAAACAGATAGTTGCTAGAGCAAAAGCTAAAACGCCTGTTCTGTGGCTATCTGTAAATTCTAAGGGTTGGCCTAAATTTTGTCTCTTTTCTAAATCATGTTCAGCTTCGGCTAAGTGTAAAAGATCATTTACACTTGCCCTGACGTTTGCGTAGTTTACCATGGATTGTAACCCCTTAACCTTTCTTCAAGTTCTTTTACACGCTTTTCAAGTTTTAGTATAAGTCGTGTGTTGAACTGTATGTGTTGCGCTTGAGCTTCTACAAACTCCTTTATGTTAAAGTCGTTAAGGCTAATGTCAGCAGGTACAGTGCTGGAAGTATACTTGTTATCACTAAGTAAGTCACCATTGCGTTGTTCCAATTCCTTTGTGTTTTCAGTTACTTGTTCTTTAAAAACGGCGTGAGCTTTTGTTACTCTTAGCTCTTCTTTTTTACGTTTCATCCACTCCTCGGTTTGCATACAACTACCTTTCTACATAAAAAATGTGTTTACTGATTTTAACGGTTGGCTTCATTTTTGTAGCCCAATGTGGGTAGACGTATACAGCGTGATAAAATAATGCTCCTTTGCTGTAATCTGGTTTACCCATTACGAGTTCTCTCGCAAGAAATACTGCTTTCCTAAACGACGCATCGTTTTTAGGTTCATCACTTTTGCCATCACAGTAAAAGCTAAACTGACATTTGTGCTTTACTGGATAGGCTTGGTTCCATTTGTGTGTAGGCCCTTGAGTAATGACACTACACACATCGTTGGGGAACCGTGGATCTTTGGCCCTGTTGAGTATAACATTGCCAACGGCTATCTGCCCATCTACAGGTTCGCCCCTTGCTTCAAAATAAATAGCTATTGCTAGACAAGTAATTGTTTCTAACATTACTACTTCTCCTCTTTACGCCTCCACTGGTTACCCTGCTTTTCCCACGCGTGAGGTCTAAGCAATGCTTCAAAGGGTATACCTTCCTCTGTACCCATATCATCAAGGAGCGTGTCATAAATATCACGCTCGGGTGTTTTATTATCTTTTTTTACCATGCTCCGTCTCCGTTAAATATGCCGTACTTTTCAACATCATCATCAGTAGGAACATCAGTCTCTCTGCGGGTTAGCTCTTCAGCATAATCTTTAGCAATGCGTTCATTCATTTCTGCTTTGTTATGCCCTAATGCGCTGAAATATGTTCTGCGAGCATTGCAATAACACTGGAACAACTTGGCGTTGTCGTGGTGCTTGTATTCTCTGGGAATAATAATCATGTAAAATACCTCTTTCTACAGGTTATGTTGTTATTAATTATATTGTACATATAAAAAAGTCAATGTTAAGCAAAAAGTGTTCGCTACTTATCGCGATCTTTATCACGCATTGAATTGAAAAGAGTAAACAATGTTTCAACTTTTTTAGTAAGATGTTCTACATCTATTTTAGTTTTGATGATCGCATAAACAATACCAGAAAGAATCGCAAAAATTGCGATCCCAGTATTAATTAAATCAAATACATCAAACTCACTGCCCATCAGGAATAATCCAATGTGTTGACGTTAAGTACCCACAGTTAGAACATCCTACTGTACGTTTGTCATCGTTTACTAGGAAAAACTTATTGCTTTCACATAGAGAGCATACGAGTACATCTACCTCTGTTTCTAAAAACGTACCTTTTTCTTGTTTTTTCTGTTTAAACGTAGCTTCTGCATATTTTTCTGCATCACTAATGGTTTGTTTTGACGTAAAGGGTATGACATTGTTACCTACAGTGTCATGAACGGTGGGGTTTCCCTTTTTTTCCATGAACATATCCTTGTTTTTTCGTTTATGTAATAATCGTGATAAGCCTGTATAGGATCACTACATTTGTACTCATCTGGCATCGCTTGCGGATGTTTTGTTACGCCCCTTGCTTTCAGCAATATAGGGGGACACCGTAAAATGGCAAGAACTGTTTCGCAAGCATGGACTTTTTCATACCTGTAAGTATACTCCTTGCACAACGCAATGCCTAACCTCCATAGCCAAATGTAGTTTTCTACTGTTTGTCCTGCCCATAACGTACATGGGTGTTTTGGATGTACAGGCAGGTAAGGACCTTCGTTTTCATAACGCCAATGCACGGTAGATAACATTTGTGTAGACTCTAGTGGCATCTTTACAACGTGCTTGTCACAATGGTACTTAGCACATTGGGTAACGTTATAGTCCAGTAAAAAAATATTAATGCTACGGTCTTTCGTCAAGATGTTCGTGTTCGTTTACTAAATACGCAACAACTTGAGTAAAACTAGGTTTAAACCCAAAGCTAACTTCAAGGTTTTGTTGTAGACGTTGTAACTGTGCATACAGTTCGTGGCTAACGCCTACGTTTTTGTTTCTTGGTTTTGCCATAGTAAATCCTTTCTAAGATGTATTGGTTACTATGGTAAATATACCTTACAACACATAAAAGACTACCGCTATTTACTCTTTGTATGTAAGCGTATTATCATTTTTAATGCTCTATTTACTTGCTTTTCGTGAGGGTACTTTTCTTTTAAATACCGGATACCTCTATTCATTACATCTACAGCAGATTTGTTGCCCTGCGTGATCAATTCATAACAATGTAGCACGAGTTCTAATTTATCTGCGGCATCACATGCTTTTGCCTCTTCTACTGTAATCGGTATAAACAGTTCACCAATACCAATAGAGTTTTCAAAATCATTTTCTATGCGTTTAAGTAAAGAGTGGACTTCTGAGTAATTCCATTTAGTTGTAGCAGGTAAATCACCCACCGCTATTTCAGCTACATCATGGTACATCATATGCAACAGGCAGTTTTTACTAGCTTCAGGCCAAAGCGTATGAAGTATCACCATTGCTCGCCAAGTATGAGCAGCTACGTTTTGTCCATTAGTTAACTCTGGTCTTGTATGGTATCGGGTTACATGCCCACCTCTAATTTTTGCATACAGGTGTTTCAGGTTGGCGTTTTTGTATGTTTTCCTTCTCGTTTCCATAAGTTCTCCGTTAAAGGTTGCTTTGCTTCCCCCCAATTAGGCCCAAACTCTGCATCAACTACGGAGGGAACTTCTAGCTTGACGCAGGTTTCCATTATCTCCGTAATTTTCTTAGCTTGGTCTTCACTTTCTACGGAGACATCTAGTTCATCATGTACTTGTATCATAGGCAACATGCCCTCTTCTGCCAAAGCTACCATCGCGGCTTTAGTTTGATCTGCGGCACTGCCCTGAATTAACTTGTTCAATGCTTTGTATGTAAATGCCCTACGAATCGCAGGGCCATGTTCATTGTATGCTTCTTGGTAGTTCATTGGTTTCCAACTACCATACTTGGTTGGTTCCCATTTATCAAAACGGCACCGTCTGCCTAACACAGTACGGATAACACCTTTACTACTTGCACGATTAATTGCGTAGTTACTAAGTTCTCGTACAAAAGGCACTGAGTTATGGTACAGGGTAAACAGCTCATTAGCATCGTCTATTTCTAATCCTAACCCTGCCGCCAGTTTTTTAGACCCCATACCATAGAACAACCCTAAGTTTATATCTTTAGCTTGTTTGCGTGGAACGCCTACAATGTCGGCCGCCATTTGGTGAAAGTCTGTGCGTGGGTCTTCATTGTACTGTTCAGCAAACGTATCAGCCCCTTTAAAGCCCATTAGCTTACTGTAATGAACAACTATGCGTGGTTCTTGGCTAGAGTAATCAAATGCCCCCCACAAGGCCCCTTCTTCGGGTAAAAACAGGCTTCGTATTAACGGCCCTATTTCTGGGTGACGAGCAGGTATTTGTTGCAGGTTCGGGTTACTATAGCTGAATCGGCCTGTAACTGTACCGCCATCATCACTGCGTAGTGGGTGAAGCTCTGCATGTATCCTACCGTTTTGTTGGTGCTTTAAAATAGTTTCAATAAAAGTACCTCTTGCCTTTTGGTACTCTCTAGCTTCTACTATCATTTGCGGTACTTTGTGGGGGTGGTTAGTGAGAAACCCTTTAGTAAATGATGGAGCACTTGTCTTTTCTGTTTTACTATAGGTGAGACTTAACGCATCAAATGCTTTAGCTACACTTTCTGCGGCCCATATTTCTACCTCAACACCTGTTTGCTTTTTAATTTCGGCAAGTAACTGTTGTTCTCTTTTAAGTAAGTCGCCCTGTATTATTTCAGCTTTGTTTAAATCTACCCTTACGCCTTTTTGCCTCATAGGTATTATTGTTTTGAGAACCTTTAACTCTAGTTCTACAATATCTTGTATATCTTCTTTTACTATTAACGATTTGAAAAACGTCCATAGTTTTAATGTCAAAGCGGCATCTTGTTCTGCATATGCTCCTACATACGTTGCAGGAAGTTTATACATTTCGCTTTTAGCATTAATGCCAAAGGCATCAGCGGCCTCGCGTAGTTCTTTTTCTGACTTACGCTCTTGCAGGTAATCACGACCAATAGCGTTTAACGCATAGCTAAATCTGTTTTCATCTAACAGGGGCGCAATAACCATTGTGTCAATGATTCGCCCTGAAACAGGCACACCTTCTGCGAGCAACCACCCAACATCATAAGGAGCATTATGGAAAATATAATCCCTGTTAACCGAACATACATCTCTTAACCAATTCATTGTCATTTTAGGGTCTAAGTTAGAACCTATCTCGTGCCGTATGGGAAAGTACCATTGGTCACCTTGTACAGCAACGGCGATCCCAATTATATGCCCATCTTTTCTAGGCCAACCTGATCCCATTGTTGTAAGGTTTGGGTCTCTTGTTTCTAAATCTATAGCAACTTCTTTTGCATCGCTCAAATCAGGGTAACCATCTGGCACAACCCATTCAACAGGTGGCTTAAACAGAGGATACTGCATTGCTTTTCACTTTCATAGATAGTTTACATTTACAGCGAGGCCATTTGTTTTTTAAATTACGGAAAGTAATTACTTTTTTATACTTTCCACATTCACAAACAGCTTCTACCTCTTGGTCCATAGGGTCGGGGTTACTTGTCATGCCCTAACATTTCTGCCTCTACTAATAGTAAATACCTTCTTAAATCGCGTATGTCGTCTAAAATACCTTCTTCCCTTGGGTCTTTACGAATAGTTTCAAATATATCATAGCTTTCTTTCTTAGCTTGGTTTTCTATTCTATCCCATTTACGCGCCAACATCATAAAAGCACCAGTGCCTCCACGCTGTTTCCAACTGTTGCCATAACTTTGCTCTGCCACATGCAACCCTTCTACATCAGTATGGGCTAAGTCATTTACTTTTGTAAGAATATTACTTAAATCACGTTTCACTTTATGCTCTCCCATATTTATCTTCAAACCGTTGTATATCGTCTTCGCCTAGGTAGGAGCCATGTTGCACTTCAATTACAACTAATGGTTGAAGGCCAATGTTAACTAAACTATGTACCCATCTTTTTGGTATGGTTATACATTCTTGCACTGAAAGTTGTGTTGTTTTCAGCTTAAAAAGTTTAGGACCTCTAATCACGTTAGCTGTTCCATGAACAACAATCCAGTTTTCTGCCCTATGCTCGTGTGCCTGTAAAGACAACTGCTCTCCTGCATTCACTAAAATGTTTTTTACTTTGTAATGAAGCCCTTCCTCTAACACTTGATAATGGCCCCAAGGTTTTTCTACCACCTTCTCATCAACCATTCTATACACGCCTTTCTCCATGCTAGGTCTTCAATGTTTTCTGCATGGCGTACTGCTTCATCTATGTTTTTTTCCTTCCAAGCAACCCAAGATAAATCCATAGGTGTAAGCACTTGATCAAAGTAAGAGTTGGTATATGTATTGGTTTCATTGTTCATCCACCGTTGTAGCTCTTTATCAAAACAAGCAGGTTCATCAACTAATGGTTTAGGGTTGTAATGCCCATCATCACCTAAATGCAGGTAAGGATCGTAATCAGGTTCAATGTTTTTTACTTTTTCTAAAGTGTCTATATAGGCGTGTAAGTTATTACTAAATTGATAGTATGTACCTACCGCGCAATCTATTCTTGCCGCCATATACTCTAACAGTACAGACATGTGAACAGCATTTGCTCCATATGCCCCCCATATCATATCATTGCTCCTATTACATACCGTCATGTTTAAAGTGTTGTCACGAACCCAAAACATGATCTGCGTATTGCATGGGTGGTCTTTGCCAGTGTTTTCTTTAGAAAAATCTTTTATAGGATCCCACATAGAAACAACAGTACGGCGATCGTTTTCATAATTAAGTAGCCGATGAATAGCTATTTCTAATTGGTCTTTACCAAACCAGTTTTTCCATCGGTAACCATATGCTCCATTAATAGTTACACCGTCATCGCTGTAACTACTCATCCTACCATTGTACTTAGAAATCCAATCAACTTCATTTTTACCTGCTAACATCCAAAACGATTCCATTAAATGGAAGTAAGGGTTAGCATCACGCATTGGGTAAAATAATACCCTTTCTCTGCTATGGCTGTAGGAAGTTGTAACAGGGTAAGGAAACTCTAATGCTTTACCATTGCGTGTGTCTACCTCAACACCAGTAGTTTCTAATGCTTGTACTGCTAGGTACAATGCTTCACTTACATTTCTTGCGTTTATATATTGCATTTAAAGCCTTTCTGAGCCTTCTAAAAGTTAAAGGGTACGTTAGCCCCCCAAATAAGTTAAGACAACCTTATAGGGCCTTAAAACAGGTTTATTTAACTCTGCTTTACCCAAAAGCTATTACAATCTTCTTGCTTTGTAAGGGTGTAGCCCTTTGACTGAATGATTTCATACTTTTGTAGCCTTAGTTTATCTTGCTCTTCCCAGTAAGGTTTTGTTGTTTTACCACGAACAGCAACATAGTCTTCGGTAATTATTTCATCTGGCATGACAGACCAATCGTAGCTTGCAAATATCTTTGTATCGTTACCTTCTGTATCTACCTTTAAAATATTTACGTTGGTTATATCATTTTCTGCTAAAAGGGTTTGCAATGTTTTTAAAGGGACTGTTTGGTATTCCTCTGTTAAATGTTGTGATACAAACCCTTCCTCTTTTAAAAGGGAAGATCGCATACACTTTTCTTTTTGTGCAGGAGACCGCCTATTAAAAAACCCATACTTACCCATCCACAATTTGCCTGTGCCGTTTTCATCACTGATAGCGCAGTGTACATATTTAAAATTAGTTCCTTCTAAACTTTTGTGTATGTCTTCTTTTAAGTACACATTGGGTTCAACCATAAGCCCAAACCAGTTTTCTCTTTTACGGTGCAGAAGTTTATTTGCTAATGACAATGTTCTTCCATTAAAGCACCCTATGTCTACAATTACGTTCATCCTAAACTCCTAAAAAAGTTTAAATATTGTTCACCAATTATTTTAGGCTCATGCTGTTTTAAACTTTCAAAACCATTTTGTCTAAACTTTTGTAACACTGTATCGCTCATAGGCATTTGCAAAACTTCAGCAAGTTCTTCTGCTGTTTCTATAACCATACAGTTATAATCTTCTCGCATGTCATCAGGTGTATCTAAAAGCCACTCTTTATGAATAATGGGAATGCACCCTGCATCCCATGCTTCTAGCCAAGTATACTGAGTGCCACCCCCATCGCCTTTTATAAGTGTCATATCTATATTAAATTTATAGTTACACATTAGGTTAAACGCATAATCTTGTTCTCTTGGGTAATGTGCTTTAGACTGTATCCACTCTGAGTACTTAGGTACTATTTTAAACTTGGTATAGAGCCTGTTTTCAAAACCCCTTATTACGATCTTTTTCTCTTCAGGTAACAACCTGTTTGCGTCTAACAAAATTTCAGTATGTTTATCAAAATCAATACGCGAAGTGCTTATAGCTAAGTATCTTCTATCTACAGTGGATGAACCTTTTCGTACATAGGGGTGTCTTATAAACGTAGGTCTGTAAGGTAACAGTATAGAGTTGTTTGCCAAAGGCAATGTTTCCACGCCTCTTTGTCTAATGACAACACACCTGTTCATATCCAAAGGCTCTGGTAAGTTTTTTAATTCAGTAGGGTCGTGAACAACTATAAAAGCATTGCCGTCATGGTACAGGGTGTCTGTAGTTTTTTTAAAGTTTTTAGCTCCTGCTACGATTAACTTAACATTTGATCGGGCAAGAGCTTCTTCCATAGATATGTTTCTGTACCGTTTGTCATAACCAAAGTTTCTTGTTCTTTTTTCGCTTCTAGGTCTAATTTTAAATAGGCTTACCTCTGCTCCTACTGCTTGCAATGTATCTATCAAATGAGAAGTATAAGTAACCCACCCTCCATAAGTATTAGGGCTGTTATAAAAAAGGTCTACTTTCATTGTACAACTCCTTGGGGCAATGGCTCACTGCTCTGTGTAAACTTACTGCGAGGTTTGCCTTGGCCTAACCTTACTCGTTCATACTTATCCCATTCACATAAGCTATGCTCTATAGTACGCATATCTATTTGGTCGGCAGGAACATGGTCACCCACAAGGTATCCGTTACAAGGGTAGTCTTTTGTAACCATTTGCAATAACTCTTGCATACCTTCGTTGGCTAC
>UEXM01001858.1_pt1 | contig 16294 bp, 15 predicted proteins | sample 1796661 | NCBI WGS metagenome assembly UEXM01 (sample SAMEA4772469, study PRJEB27181) | metagenome | reverse complement strand
TAAACGGCTAGATAGTGTTACAATAGAATTAATTTGGCGTTTACGGTCTACGCATTAAACCGTCGTTAACACAAGTAAAACCAACTTTAGGCACAAAAGATAGCGGCTCTGAGAAAAAGCAACCGCGACTGGACATGTATTGCTGTTATGATATATGAAAGGTTCCGAGACTATCAGTGAAGGCTGAAGTAGGGGGTAAACGGGTTTCCGCCTCCGAGCAGCAATGCAATCTTCTTATAACAGATGAGCGAGACACGCAGATGATGGCGTCTTTTTTCATGGCTTCGCCCGGCAACGGGTGAAGTATGAGTTCAACTTCGAGATGATAGCACTTCGCTTTGCTCATTAAGTTCTTAATAAAAAAGTGATTGAACGAAGTGAAAAGAACGAATGAGCTTTAGCTCATTCCTAAAGTATAAGTTGATTGTGTTTCTTGCTTAGTTCGACATTGTCTTCGATAACAGCATTGAAGTATTTGTAATCATTGATAGGTGTATCTAATAATTCACTCATATTCACACCTCCACGCATATACCAAACTAACTTGGCCATTGAGCCTTTTATGTCGTCTATGCGCTTATCGTAATCCTTTAGTAGCCCCTCAATCTCAGGATTAGACAGTGTCAAGAGGCGGATACGAAAAAATTTGCTGGATCAAATGTAAATGGTGTTGTGTACTCATGCCCGCAACTGTCGCACTTTGTATGCACAGTTTTTTCTGGAATGCCTTCGTTGACTTGTTTGACTCTTTTTCGTAGTGCTTCGAAAAAAGTTCTTTCACTGTGTTTAACGAATTCGTTAATCTGATCTCTGTCAGAGACTTGTATACCTTCTGGCGTAACAATATGATTGATACTACTGGTAATATTTTGTACTGTGTAGTTTGTCATTCTCTTAAAAATTTCATTGAATCTCTGTCTTTTTTCTTCTTCGTTCATGTCAATGTCATTGATTACAACCATCATTCGCTGTTGTTCAAACATTTCTAAATTGTTTAAGTTCATTGCATAATAGTTACTTGGTTGCAGGTATATTTGCATGCCTTTGTAATCAAACGGCTGTTTGTATCCTGAGATATCTACTGACATTTCTAAAAAACGTCTAAGGTCAATTTCGTAATTGTCTTGGTTTTCACATTCTGGACAAGTGCTTGTATATTCCATTTGTTCGCCATAACTAGCAATTCGTATACCTATAAACACTGTGTCTATGTCTACACTAGGAATACTCCAAGCATTTTTTATACTTGGAATACAACTTTCAATCATATCAACCACTGCTTGACCGTTCATAAGGGCATCTGGTGTATTAACAGCAATTTCATCTTTGGTGCTCATTGGCATTACGCCTAGTTCACCGTTGATAGGCATTGCAATACTGCCCTCTGCATACCAATCACCTCCGCTAGGAAGTTTTAAATAAATGCTGGGTGTGCGCATGTATTTTGCAAGTGGATTTTCTTTGTGTTGCATGTTTGCAAGTTGTTCAGTGTTCATCGAAAAACTTTCGGGTACATCGACCATGATTTTCTCCAGGTAAATACAGTATAAATATGATACTATGTGTATATTTATATACGCATATAATTGGAGATTTTTTCTTGCCCAGCATTGAAGTTCCTGGAATCGGGTACATAGACGCAAATGGTTTTGCTGAAGAACAGACCATGCAGCGTATTCTCGCGGCTATTCAAGGTCAAGACGGCGGTGGAGGCGGCGGTGCAGGGATGGGCACACTAGCGGCAGGTGCTAATAAAGCAGGTAGTTCGCTTAGAAGCCTTTCTAGTTCTGGCCTGCAAGCAAGCGGTGCATTGTCTGATGCAAGTGGTGCAATTAAATCAAGTGGTAATGATATCAGAGCTGCGCAGATTCGCTATGCAAGATCGTTAAAAGATGTACAAGGCATGACTAGAGCAGCCGCAACCGGACCATTGGAAACGATTAATGCAATGTTTGGCGGTTTAAAAAATTATGTATCGGGAAGTGGCGGCTTATTAGATCAATTAGATGGCAATGTTACAAGTGCTTTAGGTGCAGTTGTTAAAGGACTTTTCGATACTGCAGCGTTGATAGGCGGTAGTCTGGTCGGTGACTTAAATGCCATGGGAAAAGAGTTTAGAGAAGCACAGCAAGCAGGTGCATTGCTAGGCGGAGATATGGTCGCATTTAGAACTGCCGCGGTTACTGCAGGACTTAGCATGACTGAATTTAACAGTATACTCAAAAGACAAGGCAATGATTTTGCTAGATTTGCTGGACAAACAAGAGTTGGAGCCTTAGAATTTATGCGACAAAATGCTGATCTTATTAACACACAAGGATCAGATTTGCTTAGATTGGGTTTAAATTTTGAAGACATGGGCAGTCGTACCGCAGAATTTTTAGGTAATCTCACACTAGCAGGAGAAGGTATTGATAAATTTAGATACGATACCGGTAGTTTGAGCATGGCAATTAGACAACAGGTTGTACAGCAAAAAGCACTTGCGGCAATCAATGGTACTACACTAGAACAAGAACGTGACAAGCAGAGAGCTGCAAGACAAGACATGGTTCTGCAGGCAAGTCTCAACGGACTAAATGCTAAAAACAAAGATGAAATCAATAACCTTGTGGCTGCATATCCACAAATTGCCACAGCAATCAAAGAAATTGCTGTGTTTGGCAGTGTTACCACTGAAGCAGGTGCTATGCAGATGATGGCTAATCAAGGTTTGACTAACACACTCGAACCTCTAGTGAGATCATTAGGACTTGCAGGCGATAACATGCAGTATGTAGGTAATGCTACATTACAAGCACAGCGTCTAGTAGATCAAAATCGCGCAGCAATTGCGGCTGATGTCGATATGCAATCACAGGTTGCTCAACTTGCTCTGGCTGGTGGACAAGGTAGATTTATTGGTGCTACCACTGAAAGTATCGAAAAAGGCTTTGAATATAATATGAAAGTGCTTGGAGATGTAGTTGAAAATGTACTAGGTGAACTCAATGATGATCTCACAAACTTTGGTACAGTAGCAGGCAAGACAACTGAAACACTTAATAACATGGATTTGGCATTTAGATCACTTAGTACAGATTTTGCAAGCACATTAATTGGATTGTATAACACAGATATTGCACCAGCATTATTACAAACTTTAGCAAACACAACAATTGGTGTAGCAAGAACTACTCTTGATACTGCTCAAGGAGCGGCTAGACTTGCTGGTTTTGAACCTACACCAGGTTCTGCTGCACTAGGACTCGCAGGTAACCAAAATGCGCCAGTAAATGCAGATGCTGCGTTTGCAGGCTTAGACAGAATACAAGCCGGCGGAGTACTAGATTATTTCACAGGCGGTGGTGCTACTAGTTTAAAAAATGATATTGCAGATGCTATATCCGGAATAAATTTTGGTCCGATGGTAGAGGCGCAAGCAGAAACTACAAAGGCCGTCAAAGAAGCAAGCGCAGCTCAAGTATCAGCAACCAATAAAGTGAACACTTCGGTGCAGAATAACTAAAAACTATTAGGTAAATACACAATAAGGTGTTATAATAAATCATGAGCTGGAAAAAACATTTCTCACTAGTAAAATCGGACAGTCCTCTTACAAACGTAGGCGGCAAAAGCAGCAGTGACGGTACAAAATACAGTCACTATTCAAGTCACTTGCCTGAAGTATATAGTGGACATCCTAATCGTACAGAACGTTATGGACAATATGAAACCATGGATATTGACAGTGAGATCAATGCAGCACTGGATATCCTTGCTGAGTTTTGTACACAAACTAACGTAGAAAACGGCACAGGCTTTGATATTCACTTTCATGAAACACCAACTGAAAGTGAAATTGATATTATTAAAAAGCAGCTAACTAACTGGAACAACCTTAACGATTTAAATATGCGTTTGTTTAAAATGTTCCGCAACGTATTAAAGTACGGAGATCAAGTATTCATTAGAGACCCAGAAACATTCGAGTTGTATTGGACAGAAATGAACAAAGTTACTAAAATTATTGTTAACGAAAGTGACGGCAAAAAGCCGGAACAGTATGTTATCAAAGATATTAATCCTAACTTTGAAAACTTGACAGCCACAGCAAATACATACAGTGACCATGGAAATCAAGGCGACTTATATAAAAACAGAGGTTATATACAACCTAGTAATTTGTATGATGGTTCAGGCGGTGCTACTGCACAGGGACGTTTTGATCGTGCGCTAAATGAAAAAGCGATTGAAGCACAACACATTGTTCATGCTAGTTTGACAGAAGGACTTGATCCTAATTGGCCCTTTGGTAACAGCATCTTAGAACAAGTGTTTAAGGTATACAAGCAAAAAGAACTGCTAGAAGATGCTATTATCATTTATCGTATCCAACGTGCTCCGGAACGCAGAGTATTCTACATTGATGTAGGTAACATGCCTAGTCATATGGCTATGAGTTTTGTTGAGCGTGTAAAAAATGAAATACACCAAAGACGTATACCTAGTAAAACAGGCGGCGGTGTAAACATAATGGATACAACCTATAATCCACTTAGTACAAATGAAGATTACTTCTTCCCACAAACAGCAGAAGGCAGAGGCAGTAAAGTTGATACACTACCAGGCGGTACTAATCTAGGCGAAATAGATGATCTAAAATTCTTTACTAACAAACTATTCCGTGGATTGCGTATACCTAGTAGTTACTTGCCAACTGGATTTGAGGATAGTCCTAGTTCATACAATGATGGTCGTGTTGGCACAGCAATGATTCAAGAAAAGCGGTTTAACGAATATTGCATGAGACTACAGCGTCTTATCTGTTCTACGTTTGACAGAGAATTTAAAATGTTTTTGAAGTGGCGAGGTGTTGAAATTGATAACAGTACATTTAGCCTGCGTTTTAACGAACCACAAAACTTTGCTAGTTACCGCGAAACTGAAATGGATGCTGCTAGAATCAATACATTCCAAGCACTGGAAGGATATCCATATATGAGCAAGCGTTTCCTTATGCAGCGTTACTTAGGCATGACAGAAGAAGAAATGTCTGAAAACAACAAACTATGGCGTGAAGAAAATGCTGACATCAGTGTTGAAAGCGAACTACCTAGCATGCGTAGTGTAGGTGTTACTACAGGCGGCATACAAGCAGATATAGATGCATTTGAACCAGCTGCAGAACCTGCAGAGGGCGGAGACAATCTAGGCGGTGAAGAAGGCGGAGCAGGCGAAGCAGATGCAACCGGTGATGCAAGCCCACTTACACAAGCAGGCCCTGCAGAGACACCAGAAGCATAAATATTATTATGTTATTATTTGAACTAGACGCAAAAAAGCAAGAAGAAGACAAGCAGTATCAGGATAGCAGTGCTGCGATGAAAACTGATACCCGCAAAACTCGTTTGACACTAGAACAGTTGAGTAAACTGCGTAAACTTAGTGATCTTAAAGCAGCAGAGTATCAAGAGTCTATTAAAGAGATCAGACGCCAATTTGCACCTGCACCAGCAGCATAATCCCAAAAAAAAATCCTATAGTCTACTTTTTGGCTCAAAAAGTATGCATTTAACCTGTACAGTTTTATAAACACTAAATAAAACTACAAATGCCTTATGAATATAGGAGTTATACAAATGACAAACAAATTTGAGCAATTGATTGAACTGTTTATCGCAGAAGATGAGCAGGGCGCAAAAGATTTGTTCCATGAGATCGTGGTTGAAAAATCACGTGACATCTATGAGGGTCTCACAGATGAGGATCAAGTTGAAGAAACTGCAGAAGTAGAAGAAAGTGAAGAAGAAATTGAAGAGTCAGATTTTGACGAAGCAGAACTAGGTGGCGATGCTGCTGATGATATGATTGACGACATCGAAGCAGATGAAGAAGGTCTATCAATGGAAGATGAGCATGACACGGACGAAGATATGGAAGACCGCGTTGTAGACCTAGAAGATGCACTAGACGAATTGAAAGCAGAATTTGAAGCACTAATGGGTGCAGATGATGCTGCTGACGACGACGCAATGGACATGGAGCCAGAAATGGACATGGACATGGGCGACGAAATGGGTGACGAAGAAGAAGAAGAAGGTGATGAGGACGAGATGGAAGAATCTATGGTCCGCGAATACACTGAAAAGGCTCCTGCACCTGTAACTAGCGAAGAAGGCGATGGATCAACAGGTCCAGTAGCCGGAAAAAATGACATGGGCGGCAAAGCAGTTGATATGACAGGCGAAGAAGGTGCAGTAGCAACTCCTAAGTCAACAGTACAAACTGATGCAGCTGATCCACGTGGCGCAACAATGAGTAAAGCATAATTTCTATGTTGTACTTGAGAGAAAACCTAACGTTTAAGGATGCAAATGTTGTTTATGAAGCAACGGAAAATTCTAACGGCGGCAAGGATCTCTACATGAAAGGCATTTGTATCCAGGGCGGGGTAGAAAACGCAAACAAGCGTGTTTACCCTGTCTCTGAGATTACCAATGCTGTAACTACCATCAACGAGCAAATTAAAGAAGGCAACAGCGTTCTTGGCGAAGTTGACCATCCAGATGATCTCAAAATTAACCTTGATCGAGTATCGCATATGATTGAAAGTATGTGGATGGATGGACCTAACGGATATGGTAAATTAAAGATTCTTGAAACACCAATGGGTCAACTTGTTAAAACAATGATTCAAGGTGGAGTAAAATTAGGAGTTAGTAGCAGAGGCAGTGGAAACGTAAATGAATCCAGTGGCCAAGTTGCTGATTTTGAAATTGTCACAGTTGACGTTGTGGCACAACCCAGTGCACCAAATGCATATCCAGTAGCGATTTACGAAGGACTACTTAATATGCGTGGGGGGCATAAAGTACTAGAAATGGCTCGTGACGCAAGTAACGACACTAAAGTACAAAAATACCTGAAAGAGGAAATGATTCGTCTTATCAGGGACCTAAAGATCTAGGAGATCAAAATGCTAGATGCTATCAAACCACTACTAGATAGCGACCTTGTGAATGAGGAAACTCGCTCTGCTATTGCTGAACAATGGGAAGCAAAAATGAACGAAACTCGTACACAAGTAACTGCAGAACTTCGAGAGGAGTTTGCACAACGCTATGAGCATGATAAATCTACTATGGTTGAAGCCTTAGATCGTATGGTTACTGAAGGTCTAACTACTGAGATTGCTGCAATTGCAGAAGAGCGCAAAGCAATCACAGAAGACCGTGCTAAATTTGTTGCTAAGATGCAGGAAGCATCAGGCACATTTGACAGTTTCTTAGTAAAGACACTATCTGAAGAAATTAAAGAACTACACACAGAACGTGCTCAACAGCAAGAACTGATTGGCAAACTAGAAGAGTTTGTTACATCACAACTTTCTGAAGAAATCGGTGAGTTCCAAAAAGATCGTCAAGATGTTGTTGAAACTAAGGTTCGTTTAGTGAAAGAAGCTCGTGAAAAATTTAACACACTCAAAGAAAAGTTTGTTAAGCACACAAGTAAAGCAGTAAACGAAGCAGTAACTGACTATCTAAAAGGTGAAATGACTCAACTTAAAGAAGATATTCAAATTGCAAAAGAGAACACATTCGGACGTAAAATCTTCGAAACTTTTGCTACAGAATTCTCTGCAAGTCACCTCAATGAAAACCAAAAGATTAAGGAACTAGATGCAGCAGTTGTTAAGGCCGCTGAAGAAGTTGCTCAAATCAATGAGAGTCTTGAAGAGAAGACTAAAATCGTTGAGAGCAAAGAGCAAGAAATTGCTATGATTCAAGAGGGTGTTGAGCGTAAAGAAACACTTAATACACTATTGAAGCCACTCAACAAAGATAAGGCAGCGATTATGACTGACCTACTTGAAAGCGTACAGACTGCGAAGTTGCAGACTGCTTTCGACCGTTACCTACCAGCAGTGCTAGACGGCAAATCAATGATCAAGGAAAGCAAAAAAGAAGTTATCCAGGAAAGCCGCACAGTAAAGACAGGTAACAAAGAACAAAAAACAGTCCAGGTTGAAGATGACAGCAACATTGTTGACATCCGCAAACTTGCAGGCTTGAAATAAAGTACAAATGAGGAGACAATTATGTCAGACGTACTACTAGAAAGCCGTTGGGACGATACTAAAGACGCACTTCTTGAAGGTCTAGAAGGTAATCGCCGCAATAGCATGAGTGTTGTTCTAGAGAACACACGCAAATACTTGAAAGAGGCAGCATCAACAGGTGCATCAGCAGCAGGTAACGTAGCAACACTAAACCGTGTTATTCTACCAGTTATCCGTCGTGTTATGCCAACTGTTATCGCTAACGAAATCGTTGGTGTGCAGCCAATGCAAGGTCCAGTTGGACAAATCCACACTCTACGTGTTCGCTATGCAGATAGTGTAACTTCAACAGCAAGTTCACCGTTTGATACAAACACAACAGCAGGTGACGAAGCACTATCACCATTTAAGATTGCAACCGCATATTCAGGTTCAACAACAACTGGTAAAGGTGAAACAACAGCAGGTAAAGAAGGTACTGGCGGCTCACAACTAAGCATCCAGATCCTAAAGCAACCTGTTGAAGCAAAAACTCGTAAACTACAGGCACGCTGGACATTTGAGGCAGCTCAAGATGCACAGTCAATGCATGGTATCGATGTTGAAGCAGAAATCATGGCAGCACTTGCACAAGAAATCACTGCTGAAATTGATCAGGAAGTTCTAGGTTCACTACGTTCACTAGCAGCGACTGAAGAAACATTCAACCAAGCAGCAGTTTCTGGTACAGCAACATACGTTGGTGACGAGCATGCAGCTCTTGCAGTTCTAATCAACCGTACAGCAAACAAGATTGCACAGCGCACACGTCGTGGTGCAGGTAACTATGCAGTTGTGTCACCTGAAGCACTAACAGTTCTTCAGTCAGCATCAACTTCAGCATTTGCTCGTACAACAGAAGGCACATTTGAAGCACCAACAAACACTAAGTTTGTAGGTACACTAAACGGCGCAATGCGCATTTATGTGGATTCATATGCTGCAGACGCAACAGCAGTGCTTGTTGGCTACAAAGGCTCAAGTGAAACAGATGCGGCAGCATTCTATTGCCCATACGTTCCGCTAATGTCAAGTGGCACAGTGCTTGATCCATCAACTTTCGAGCCAGTCGTATCATTCATGACACGTTATGGTTATGTTGAACTTTCAAACACAGCAAGTTCACTAGGTAACGCAGGTGACTACGTTGGTGAAGTTGCAATGTCAAACATCTCATTCTCATAAGTCTAACTTATAGAATAGGAATACAGAAACAGGCTCTTCGGAGCCTGTTTTTTGTTAAATACAGTATCAGCAAAGTCTGATTTATGCGGTATACCAACCGCGTAGTGGGCTAGAACCCGCATAAGGAGAAACAAAATGGGAAGACCAATTAAAAGCGCCGAAACAGTAGGCGGAACATCAAAACTTGCTAGTGTAAACACAGTATTGCCAATCGGTGCAAGTGGACTAAGCGGCAATCAAATTATTATGAGAGCCTTTGTAACTGGTGGTAGTGCGCAGGTTACAACAAACGTTATCCAAAAAGGTACAAAACGTTTTCGTTGTACAACTGCAACTGGTACAGAAACACTAACTCTTGTGCCAGTAGTACACGGTTCAATTAGTGCAGGGCAGTGCCAGATTACTGGTACAGACAGTGCAGGCGGAACTTACTTTGCTAGTAAGATCACAGGACGTCATATTGTAGTTGGTGCTCTAGGCACAGGCTCGCAGTTTGCAGTAGGCGATAAAGTAAATATCGTAGCATCAGGCCCAGTTTTAAACGTAAGTGTAAGTATTCCTAACGGCTAATAGTTACTTGACTAAACTAAAAGGTTACAGTATAATACACTGTAATCTTTTTTTATGACATGATTGAATTTGCATTTATATTAGGTAATGGCGTAACACGGTTAGAAGTAGACTGTGAAAGTCTGCTCGACTATGGTGCAGTGTATGGTTGCAATAGAATATATCAAGAGTTTGCTCCTACTGTGTTAGTAAGCACAGATACAAGTATGGCAGAAGAAATACAAAAATCAGGTTATAGTGCAAGATATATTCACTATACTAGATCAAATAACAAAATAAAAGATAGTGGAGCACATATTTTACCAAAAGATATACATGGTTTTAGTAGTGGTACTGCGGCATTGGGACTTGCTGCACAAAGCGAAGCAAATTATCTGTTCATGATAGGCATGGATCTAAAAGGTGTCAATAATAAAATTAACAACATCTATGCCGGCACAAACAACTATAAAGCAATTAACACAGAAGCAATGTATTTTGGTAATTGGATTGACCAAACAAATTATTTAATACAAAAGTTTAAAACAAAAAGATTCATGCACGTTAATCCTTTAGATAACTTTACTGCAGATGAATTCAAGAAAAATTCAAACTTTGAAACAATCAATATAGGTGAGTTCAAGCGGATGATAAATAAAGTATAAAGCAGGATTGTTGAACTATGAGTCAAACTAAAAGAGTATCAGGTGCATATACTATAGCGGCTAGTGGCGGCACTACAGTAGATAGTGAACTTACTGTTACTGGTAACCTTACTGTTACTGGTACTACTAATAGTGTAGAAACTACAAACAGTAGAATTTCAGACAACATTGTTACATATAACCAAGGTGAAACTGGTTCAGGTGTTACAGCAGGCGGCGGCAAAGCCGGTATTGAAATTGAACGTGGTAGTTTAGCAAATGCTCTATTAGTGTTTGATGAGAGCGATGATACGTTTAAGGTTAGTACAAACGGCGGTAGTAGTTTTACTACTATTAATACAGCATCGGCTATGAACAATGTTGTTGAAGATACTACACCACAACTAGGTGGTGATCTAGATGTAAATGGTAAAAATATTGTAAGTGCAACTAGTAACATGGATATACAACTTGTTCCTAATGGAACCGGCGTTGTTACAGTAGCAAGTGCTCTAAAACTTAATGATCTAGCAGTTGCACCTAGCAGTGTAACAAGTGCTACACTGTTATATGCAGACACAGCAGCCGGTGGCGGTACCGGTGTGTTTTTTGTAGATGGTTCAAACAGTGATGAACTAGTTAGTAAGTCTAAAGCCATCGTATACGGATTAATTTTTTAAAGGAACTAACAAATGGCGATTACACAAGCAGGCGCAATAGGCACAAGCGCAACAACAGTATACACAAGTAGCGGCACTACTGCTATCACTTGTATGTTTTTTATGAATGAAAACGCAAGTGCTAGAACATTAGATGTTCATGTTGTAAAAAGCGGTGCAAGTGCAGCAACAACAAATAAGATTGTTAAAACAATTACCATTGATCCAGCAGATACTTATGTTATTAACCTAGAAAAATTAGTACTATCCAACGGTGATACAATTCAATGTGTTGCTAGTGCAGCATCTAGTATTATGCCAACAGTTAGTTCGGTGACAATCTAATGGCCGGCTTTGTGAAAACAAAAGGCAGATCTGATGGCGGTGATACTATTAAAGGATCACTAAATGCTAGTAGTTCAATGCCTAAAGGCTCTACTGCACAAAGACCTAGTGGTGCAAAAAGCGGAGATATGCGTTTCAATACAGATCTTGGCAAGATGGAATATTTTGATGGTAGTGCTTTTGTTGCATACAGTAAAGAAGGCTTTATAGCAATTACACAGGATTCATTTACTGGTGATGGATCAACAACTGCTTTTACAATGAGTAAGAGTGTCGAAAGTAATCAGGAACAACGAGTTGTCGTTGCTGTGGGAAATGTGTATCAGAACCCAGCAAGTGCTTACACAGTAAGTGGAACAACAATTACATTCACAAGCCCACCTGCAGGCAGTGAAACAATTACTGTCATACACGGGTATGATAGTACAACGCACTAAGCATAAATACACTTAACAAACCCTGTCACCTCGGACGTCAGCAGGTGATCGCAAGATAGCGGAGTGTATTGGTATGGCTATAAGTCGTATTGGGGGCAAGGCCCTCAAAGCAAATCTAGAACGTGATAGCAACCTAGCATTTAACACAAATACTCTTGCGATAGATTACACCAACGGTCGTGTTGGTATCGGAACAACAAGTCCCACAACACCTTTAGAAGTAAATGGTCAAGTAAAAGCAACATCCTATGTGGGTGATGGTTCAAGTCTTAGCGGTATTAATACAGATTTACTTGGTGATACAACACCACAATTAGGTGGCAATCTTGATATAAATGGTTTTAGAATTATCAGTGCCCGCAGTAATGAAGATATTATTATATCTCCTAACGGCACTGGCGTTGTAAGTGTTGATAGCAGTAGAATTGCAAATGTAAGTGACCCAAGCAATGCACAAGATGTTGCTACAAAAGCATATGTTGATAGTAATTCAAGTCTATTAGGTACAGGATTAACACTGGGTACACCAACAGATGGTAGTCTTACAACAGATGCAATGTTTAAAGGACTTACTACTAGTTCAAAGATTACAGATGCTATTGACAGCATAAATGAAAGTTTACAAAACGTACTTAATAATACCGCAGTAAGTAACGTTGCATTTACAAGTGACATCACAGCGGGCGGCGCAGGTTCAGCAGCAACACTTACTATTACTGCAGACGGCAATCCAAACAGGTACACAGTTAACTGGGGAGACGGCACAACTGATAGCAGTCTAACAGATAGCACACCTACACATACATATAGTTCTAATAGTGGTAGTCCATTTGATGTTACTGTTACTGCATTTAATGCAAGCGGCAGTGGCGATGGTAGCACCGAAACAACCACAAGAACAGATTATATTACAATTTTTACAGCAAATCCTGTTGCACAGTTTGACTTGTTTAGAGCAAGTTCGGGTGGTAGTGCATTGACTGGTAATGACTTATACGTCATTGAAGGCGAGAGTTTGTATATGGCAAACACAACTACTAACATGGGCAGTGCCACAGCAAACTGGACTATGAATTGGGGAGACGGCACAAGTGCAGATACTATAACAGCCATTTCTGAAGCAGGCGGTACTACTGGTATAAGATTGCAGCATACTTGGGGAAGCAGTACAGATAGTGGCACAGGCAGAGATACATTTACACTTACACTAGTAGGACATCAAACAGCAAATCCTGCAATACTTCCTGTAACAGGCACACAACTTGTAAAAGTTTATGATGCGCAGATTGGTGCACCGGATGCATTGAGCACTAAAACATTGCCTAATGTAACAAGCACAGGCACAAGTCCTAAACTTGCACATGGATTTACAGATCGTACTGGCGGCGCAGTACTAGCAGCAGGCGCAGATGTAAACCGTGTTGTTAGTGGAACTGCAGTAGCAGGACCTATTACAACGTTTGCACATGATGCAGACAGTGGTACACTAACTGCAAAGATTAACGGTAGTGCAGATGGAGCAAAAGCATTTTCAACAAATGACGACAGTGGTACTTACACAAGCCTAATTATTGACAGTGAAAGTGATTATAATTTACTCAATGCAGGCGGTAGTACTGTTAGTTTTGCAAGCAGTATATATCATCCAGGATTGTATCAAGGATTTAAAGCCAGAATTAGTAAAGCAGTAAGCGGACTTAGTGTAGGTTTAAACAGCATGCAACTTAGTCACAGCGGCAGAGGTGATAGCAGTAAGGTAGAGTTTGTAAAAGATGATCTTACTGCAAGTCCTAGTTTTGGCAGTGTTGGCACACTAGCAGAAGGCACAGCAGGCACTAAACGTTTTGTTAGTGGCATACCTTACTATAACACGGGTAGTCCAACTCTTACGGTCAGTGGCACAACTATTAACAATCTTGTAGGACAAGCATTCACAAATCAGAGTAATATTGTTGAAATAGATAGTGGTACAAATGCTGAAGGCACAAGTAGCAGTGCTATTACAAATACAGATTATACATACGCAAATATTGATGGCAGTACAACAATGTTAAGTGGAGGCAATCCTAAAGCAAACACAGGTACAAGCAGTGCTTATGCTATAGGAAACTTAACTGTGCCTATTACAAGTAGCAGTGTGCGCACAGTTGAACAACTGAGAATCCGTGCCAGAAACGTTAATGGAATAAGCAGTTACAGTGACCTTACAAGTACAAAAGTACAAGTACACACAGCGGCACAAAGTGGCATAAGTGAAATTGCTATTGCAGTAGCAGATGCACTTGGTGCTGGATTTGATGATGATGGTGTGCGTATTTTTGATCTTAGTGCAGCAACTACAAATACACCTGCTTACTCAGGCAGTGCAAACTTTTACACAAACAGCCTTTACAGCGAAGCAAGTGATCCCGGTGTAGCAGGCACTAAAGAAGCAACAGTAAGACTCGGAGTTATAGAACACAACGTAGTAAACTATAGCACAGGATTTTTACCAGCAGGTCCTAACCGTAGTGGTGACACAGGCACACAGTATTTTACTTTTGCTTTCCGTAGAACAAATGTTGCAAACTTTGATATTAACATTACTAGCGGCGGAGTTGCTGGTGTGTTTATTGCAGCTCCTGGCACAGGCATTGATAACAGTAGTGGCCTAAATGGCTGGTTAGATTGCAGTGCAAGTTATGCAGGCAGTGGACAACCAGGTAGCAATACTGGCAGTGGAGGAAATGGCAGTAATGGTTGTGCGTTTACATCAGGTGATAGAATAGCTGCAAGCACTAGTTTAAGTGGTGGCTATACAATGACACTTGGAACCGAGAATATGAGTAATGCTAGGAATAACGTTGTATTAGTGCGTATTGCACTTACTAGTGGACAAAGCGTTTCTGCACTTAGCATAGGAGAGGCTGCGTAATGGCTATTACAGATACCCAAAAAGTTGATTATCTTTGGAAAAAACTAGGCTATGCCGCTACAAAGACTGATACTAATGCAAATAAAAAAGCACCTAACGAAGCGATAGCAAGTCCGCTACAACTTCGTGCGGATAAAGTAATGACACAGAGTGCTAGTATTCCTGGCACACAACCTGCAAGTAGTTCAGGTGTTGCTTTTGTATACCCTACTAGTGCACCAATAGAAACAACTAATGATGGTACTGCTTCTGCAAATAGAACTTGGAAAACTGGTGTAACAGACTGGATTAGCCCTGAGTTCGGTAGTACATATCAAGTGAAAGTTTACATACACACCAGCGGTGATGCAAGCAATGCTGCAAGCGGAGGCACACAGGTAGGTGCTACTGGTAGTGGTAATAATGACGAATGGTTCTTTGACTATCAGTCTGGTGTACTACACTTTATTGGTACTAATTTGCCCAATGGTGTAAGTTTCTCAGGTAAGAGTGTATACATTGCAGGTGCTAGATATGTAGGTACGTTTGGCGTAGATAATAACGGTGCATTTACATTTACAGATAATCGTATCCAAACCACAAGCACCAATGAAGAAATTATACTTGATCCTGCAGGAACTGGTAAGGTTGTTATTGATAGTGATCTTAATCTTGACAGTAATCAAATTATAAATGTTGCAGATCCAACATCCAATCAACATGCGGCTACTAAAGCATATGTTGACTCCCAAGTCACTGCACAAGACCTTGATTTCCAAGGTGACTCTGGTGGTGCATTAAACATAGATTTAGATAGTGAAACATTAACATTTACTGGTGGTACAGGCATAGACACTAGTGGTTCGGGAAATGCAGTAACTTTTGCTATTGATAGCACTGTTACTACACTTACTGGTAGTCAAACACTTACCAATAAAACACTAACAACACCAATTATTACTACTCCAGTTGTTAACGCAGGATTGCAGTTAAAGAACGGAGCAACTAGTGCTGGTTTCCTTGAGTTCTTTGAAGATAGTGACAATGGAACTAATAAGGTTACACTTATAGGTCCAGCAAGCACTGCTGATGTCACAGTTACTTTGCCGGCAGCAGCAGATACTCTTGTTGGTAAAGCAACAACTGATACCCTTACAAATAAAACAATAGACAGTGCTAACAATACACTAACACTTGACCTTAGTGAAGGCACACTCGTTGGTACCACAGCAGAATTTAACAGTGCGCTGAGTGACGATAGTTTTGCTACACTAACAAATAGTGTAACACTAACAAATAAGACATTAACTAATCCAACCATAAATGCATTCAGTGGCACTGGCAATGGTAGTATTACAGGTACGCTTGCTATTACTAACACTACAACTAGTGATAGTCTAACAATTACAACCACTGAAGATTCAAGTACAGCAGGACCTGTTATCAGTCTTAAGCGTAACAGTAGTAGTCCTGCAGATGCAGACTACATAGGTCAAATAAAG
>UEXM01001856.1_pt1 | contig 16297 bp, 11 predicted proteins | sample 1796661 | NCBI WGS metagenome assembly UEXM01 (sample SAMEA4772469, study PRJEB27181) | metagenome | reverse complement strand
GTGATATGCGTGCGGAGTCCCACGCACTTCTTTCCAAGTGGAAGAAGACCGGACTTCTAGAGGGCATCGAGACTGAGCGCAAGCAAAACTCAATGGCTCGTCTACTTGAAAACCAAGCCAAGGAGCTACTCCGCGAGAGTACCGCCATGGCGCGCGGTGATGTCGAAGGCTTCGCAGCCGTCGCATTCCCCATCGTTCGTCGCGTTTTCGCTGGTCTTATCGCCAACGACCTCGTTAGCGTCCAGCCAATGAGCCTACCCAGTGGTCTCATCTTCTTCCTCGATTTCACCTTCTCATCCGAAATCGGCGCAGATGGCACTGCGGCCACCAGATTTGGCAACACCCCCGGTCAGTCCATTTACGGTGCTGATAGAGTTGCAAGTCAGGTTACTGGCGGCATAAACTTGGTCGATGCTCGCGGTGTTTCACAGGGCTCCGGTCCTCTACGCGCTGGCGCAACCGGCTACGCTTACGGCTCACCTACTGGTTCTGCCGCTGAGCTTGCAATTGCCAGCATGAAGGTTCACAGAGCTTTCGACCTTGATGGCACCTACACCAACGATGAGAAGAAGACTGTTCGCTTTGACCCCGATCTTCTCGCTGTCAGCGACGGCACTGGTCTAATTGCTCTTGACGTTAAAAAGTCAGTTGTAAAAGACGTTCACGGCAGCGCAGCCGATTTTGAGAACCTTTCAGCGTTCACCTTGGCACTTACCCAGGCAACCGTTGAAACTCAGGCTAACACTGCTCTTACGCAGGTTCGCCGTCTTACCCACATGGTAGCCGCTGCGGATACTGGACTAGCCGTTGAAGCTGTTCGCTTCTTCTTCGTTCAGACCGCAGGCTCTAGCCTTGACGCGACCGTCACAAGTCCCGCCGCTCCAGCAGCAGTTTCTGCTATTGATACTTTGGCTTTCCCAATTCGTGACACCATTGCAGCAAGCAACGCTGCTGGTTCAGTAGTTGGTGGCGCAGAGTGGGGACTTGAAGGTAACGCCGCGATCCCAGAAATTGACATCAAGGTTGATTCTATCGCTGTTACCGCTCAGACCAAGAAGCTCAAGGCTAAGTGGACCCCAGAGCTTGGTCAGGACCTCAACGCATACCACAACTTGGATGCCGAGGTTGAGCTTACCTCAATTCTCTCCGAGCAGATTGCTCTTGAGATTGACCGTGAGATTCTTGCTGACCTTGTTAACGGTGCAACCGCAGCCACCCGCTACTGGTCTCGTGCCCCTGGTCTCTTTGTAGATTCCAATGGTAACGAACTAGGTGCATCAACTGCTGCTCCTGACTTCACCGGTACTGTCTCCGAGTGGTATGAGACTCTTGTTGAAACCATCAACGATGTCTCCGCTGCTATTCATCGCAAGACTCTTCGTGGTGGTGCAAACTTTGTGGTTCTTGGACCAGAGGTGGCAAACATCCTTGAGTTCACCGCTGGCTTCCGTGCAAGCGTCACTCACGACGATGAGAAGGGCTCCATTGGCGCTCTCAAGGTTGGCTCACTAAGCAAGAAGTTCGATGTCATTGTTGACCCCTACTTCCATCGCAACTTGATTCTAGTTGGCCGCAGAGGCTCTAGCTTCCTTGAGTCTGGTTATGTCTATGCACCTTATGTGCCGCTTCAGACTACTCCCACAATCTTCGGACCTGAAGACTTCGTGCCGCGCAAGGGTGTCATGACCCGCTACGCGAAGAAGATGGTTCGTCCAGATATGTACGGTCTAGTCATTGTTCGTGGCATTAACGGTGAAGAGTACTCTAGCTGATAGCTAGTTACTCTAACTACAGCCCCCTGCTTCGGCAGGGGGTTTTTGTTTTTGTGGCACTATTTAGAGTAACTTGAAATATTCTCCTCTGGGCGAGGCCACTGCCCTTAGAAAGTTTTGTTGCCGAGGTGGCTGGCAACAATTCATTGAGTATGACAAGTTATTGCAATAACATAATTAAAGGAGAAATTATTATGGGAAGAAGAATATCAGCGTCTAGAGTCCACGCAGTGGCGGCGCAGGGTAAAACTTTGACATCATCGGCTGGTCCGGCAATGTCAAGTTCTATTCAAAATACTGTGAGTGTAGCTGAAGGTTCACTGTTTACAACTGAGCTAAAGATTGATTTAGGAAATGCGGCAGCGCCAGCATTTTCTTTTAGTGGTTCTGCGGGGGGTAACATCATTGGTGTTAGTTCGTCTGCCGAGCCTCACCAGAACGCCCAGCTACTTCGCGTTGCTGAAGCAACAATGGGAATTATTACCGGTGGTGATCTAATTTGCACCGAAGCTCCGGTCGGCGGAAATGCCAAGATTGGACTTTATATGGGTCCAGCAGTCTCTGCTTCACACGATCTAACTACCGCTGGCTCGGAACTAATAGCTTACGCTACCCAGGTCAAGGGTCTTGATGCACCCTTTACCAAGGATAACAATAGTGTAGCTAATCAATATGTATATCTTGCCTCTTCTGGTAGTGCTACCGCAGCCTACACTAGTGGTAAATTTATTCTCAGATTGTATGGCTACCTACCCAACCCAGACCTATAGGGAGTAATCTAAAATGAGTAAAAGTGCCCACAGATCTCGTATGAGAAGTAAGAAAAAAGCATCTGAAGCAAAAGCTGCCACAAATAAGGTAGCTGCTCCGAAGAAGCCCAGTGTTCGTACCAAAGCTCGTCCGAAGACTGTAAAGAAAAAAACTTCTGTAGCTAAGTGAACCAAGTGTCGGAATGTTGCCCCCTCATCTAACAAGGTGAGGGGGCTTTTGTTTGTTCTTTCACTATTTACTACGAACAGGAGGCTCTATGAATGCCCACAAATCTACAACCTTTATCTCAAACTAGTGCTATAATTCTTTCTTCAACTGGTTCTGCCGATGATGTTGCTTCCGCAGTGCCCTTTGGAATGTATACAGACTCAGCCGAGTTTGTAACTGGCGCCGCCAGACAAGTTGATTTTGTGTTTAAAAAGCTTGGCGGCGATGTTGTGGACATCGAGTTGACAAACGACAATGTTTACGCTGCATATGAAGAGGCAGTTCTAGAATATTCATACATTGTAAACATGCATCAAGGAAAAAACGTTCTTTCTGATGCATTAGGTAAGCTCACCGGCACATTTGATCACAAAGGTAATATAATAAGTGGACCCGCCAGCGCAAGTTTGCAGTTTCCGAGAATTACTTTATCTTATGCTAATAAGATTGGTGACTCTCTTTCAACAATGGGAGGCTTTGGCGGCACGACAGCCATCTACTCAGCATCTTTTACAACAGAAAAGAACAAACAAGATTACGATCTTCAAAATATCATCTCCGCTTCCTCTCACACTGGTTTGAACGATGCCGGTGATGCTGTAGACTATGCTGGAAAAGTTGGAAACTCAAGGGTAATCATTGATAAAGTTTTTTATCGCTCTCCAATCGCCATGTGGCGCTTCTATGGATACTATGGCGGTAGTGGTGTCGTCGGCAATTTTTCAACTTATGGACAATACGCTGATGAATCTACATTTGAAATTGTGCCATCGTGGCAAAATAAATTACAAGCAATAATGTATGAAGACAATCTGTTTACAAGAACATCGCACTATTCTTATGAAATTTTCAATAACAAACTGAGGCTTTACCCAACCCCGCAGGGCTCTGATACTTTTGCTGGGTATTTGAATAGAGTGTGGGTTCGTTTTAGAATTGCAGATAATTCTTGGGGCGAAGATGGCGATGTGAATACAGGTATCGAGGGTGTAAATAACATCAACACATTACCGTTTGACAATATTCCTTACGAAAACATCAACTCGATGGGCAAGCAGTGGATTCGCAACTATGCTCTCTCACTCTGTAAAGAAATGCTTGGACAGATTCGCGGTAAGTTCCAGACTGTTCCAATCCCAGGCGAATCCGTCACCCTAAATTATTCTTCTCTTCTTTCCGAAGCACAAAAAGAAAAAGATGATCTTCGCCAAAAACTAACAGATATGTTGAAAGAAATTGAATACACAGAACTAGCTAAAAAAGATCAGGAAAAGGTTACAGCAGCAGAAGAAACTCTTCGTCGCTCTCCGTTACCAATCTTTGTAGGATAATTAAATGTCAGATAACGAATGGTCCAGACCAGCAGCGCCTCCACCTCCACTCTTTCTTGGTAAGAAGGAGCGCGATCTTGTTAAGCAAGTCAATGACGAGCTTATTGAAAAAGTTATTGGACAACAGATCCTATACTACCCAATTGACATGGACGCAACAGACTTCCACGAACTATACGGCGAGGCAGTAGAAAAAACTTATCTTCCTCCGATAAGAGTTTATGCTCTTGTGATGTTTGATGATGAAGGCTCTTCATACCTTGACTCTGTTGGAATAGACAGCACTTCGCAGATCACTGTTCACTTTCACAAGCGCAGACTAACAGAAGATCAGAACCTATTCGTTCGTGAAGGCGACTTCGTTCTTTACGGCGAGAGATACTACGAAATTATGAAACTTTCTTCTTCCAGAAAACTATTTGGACAAGTAAACCAAACATTTGAGACCTCTGCTATATGCAAGAGGGCGCGCAAGGGACTATTTGATGCTACCTAAAAACTTTGATTTCGCACAACTGCCAGAAGATAGAGGCGAGTTTACCTTGAAAGAGTTAGGTATGCTTGGCTCCAGTATAGAAGACATCGATTACGCAATGATGTCTTGGCTAAAAGAAGACCTTGAGCTTTCAACAATGACCAATGAGGGTAATAAGAGGGTGCCTGTGTTGTGGCAAACACCAGAGAGAGCCTTTCAAATCAAGAACAACCACGACCTTCGACATCCAGTCGATGACGGTGGTGGAGTTATAACGCTTCCTGTTGTCTCAGTCGAACGCACAGGTATCATTAAAGATCCGACCAACAAAGGAGGATTTCAAGCACACATTTTCTCCGATAAGCGCAATGGTCGCACTGGTCGAATGGTAATTGCCAAAAGGATCAAACAGGACAAAACAAGAAACTTTGCTGTCGTTGGAAACACAAGGACCAATTCATCTGGCACTAGACAGAAATATTTTCCAAGAAAAAATAAAAAAGTTGTTATTGAAACACTTTCGATTCCAATTCCAATTTATGTAAACCTTGATTATAAAATAATAGTTAAGACAGAATACCAACAACAGATGAATGATTTGACACAACCTTTTATGACGAGAACAGGACAAATAAATTCATTTGTTATGCGTAGAAATGGTCATATCTATGAAGCCTTTATTGATCAGGGGTTTAATCAAAGTAATAACGTAGCAACTCTGGGTGAAGAAGAAAGACAATTTACAAGTGAAATAAATATAAAAGTTCTTGGTTATTTGATAGGTGAGGGTTTTAACGATGACAGCCCGATTATCACCAAAGAAGAAAGTATAGTTGAAGTTGCGTTCCCAAGAGAAACTGTGGTTCCTGCCGGAAATGATCACTTTTTTATTGACTAAACACTTCCTGAAGTCCTTTGACAAAGAAAGTAACTATTTAAACTGTGATTGACAATGCTTTATAGCATATTTTATTAATAAGAGAGGAACCCTAATGCCCGTAAAAAGTTTTAAATTTGTATCCCCTGGTGTGTTTATCAACGAGATTGATAACTCATTCAGACCGCGTAGACCCGATACAATCGGACCAGTAGTTATTGGACGAGCCACCCGAGGTCTCGCAATGCAGCCTGTAAAAGTTGAGTCTTATTCTGACTTTGTTACAATGTTTGGAGATGCTGTCCCTGGCGCCGCTGGCGGAGATATTTATCGCGATGGCAACTATCAGTCTCCAATGTACGGCACTTATGCCGCCAAGGCTTTCTTGAATGCTTCGGTCGCGCCCGTTACTTATGTCCGCCTACTCGGCTCAGAAAATACAAACAAAAGCACCGGTGGCGAAGCGGGCTGGAAGACCACAAACACTCTTTCTTCCCAGACTGGAGAGGCAAGCCTTTCGTTGAACGGCGGCGCCTTTGGATTGTGGGTATGGAAGTCAAGTTCTGTAGATGCCTCAGTAGATTCTGGCGCCGCAAATCTTGGCACTGGCTCTCTTGCTGCAATTTGGTATGTTGATAAAGATGCATCTATACAGCTTTCTGGCAACCTCGCGGCTATTGCAGATCCTTGGGGGCTCGGTATTAAGGACCAAGCGCAGGGTGTTGGCATGGTTATTGAAAGTGACACGAATGGAAACTTTACTGTCTTTGTTGATGGCTCTAAAGGTTCTTCAGGGGCAGATGAAAAAATACTTTTCAACTTCAATGACTCTGATCAAAGATTCGTTCGTAAAGTCTTCAACACCAACCCACAACTTGTTCAGGCAGGTGGGCAGTTTCATCCAACATCTCTTGAAAGAAATTACTGGCTAGGTGAAACATTCGAACAAGAAATTCGTGATGGAGCAAACGGTGTAATCACTGGAAGCAATGACGATATTACTACTGGACCAATGTATGGTGTCGTCCTGCCAATTGGAAATGGATCTAGAAGCCCTAGCATTATGCAGCAAGGAACCCAAGAAGCGAGAAGTGGTTATGTTATCGGTCAGGATTTGGGGACAGCAACAGATTATACCCCAGAGGGCGCACCCAAGTTGTTCAGACTAAAGGGTCGCGGTCATGGTGAGTGGTTAAATAAGAACGCCAAGGTATCAATTGAAAATATCCGCTACTCCAACACGCAGACTAGTGATTTTGGTAGTTTCTCGATTGTTTTAAGGTCTTTGACCGATTCAGACAACAATCCAGTTATTCTTGAGAGATTCGATAATCTGTCCCTGGATCCAAGATCTACAAATTACATTGCAAGAGCTATTGGTGATCAATACTATGAATGGAATGAGACAGAAAGAAGATTGAGACTTTATGGTGAGTATCCGAATCAGTCAAAGTTCATCTATGTCAGCGATATTAATGAAGGAAATATTCAGAATGCTAATTCACTTTTGCCATTCGGATATGAAGGTCCGCCGAGCTTTGCCAATGTAATCCACTTCACAGGATCTGCCGCTGGCAAAGGCGATGCAACTTCAGCCGATATAGCAAATAGATACATCTTCACTGGAAACACATTCGGAACAAGTTCAAGAAACGATCCTAACTTTTTGTCCGGTTCTCGTGGCAGATTCACCGGCTCTTTGACTTGGCCTGTTGCTAGACTCAGACACTCAGCATCTGACGGCGGTATGTCTGACCAGACAGACGCCTACTTCGGATTCCAGGCAACCAGAACCTACGATAGTTCAAGAGGCGATGCTTCTATAAAAGATTATCATAGACTTTGGATTCCCGGCGTTTGGGACGGGACCGATGCCACGGGAATTGAGGGTGTATCTTACATCTTTACCATGGATGATATCATTGTGACTGCCGTGTCGGGTGCATTTTACTCTAGTGGTTCGCGCCGAGCAGCGTCAAGTAAAACTGCTGAAGGCTCCTACCAGAACCTACTCGATGCTGGATTTGATAAGTTCACATTGCCGCTATGGGGTGGTTTTGACGGATTCGATATAACTAAACCAGACCCCCTTTCCAACGAGGGAATTACTGCTGGTGCAACTGATCGAACTAGCTACGCTTTCAATACATATAAGCGCGCGATTGACACTGTGGCAGATCCAGAGTTTGTAGATATGAACCTTCTTGTCACCCCAGGTCTCACGAAGGACGGACTCACAACTCACATGGTAAATGTGTGTGAGGATCGAGCAGATGCTCTAGCTCTTATCGATCTTCCAGGCGTCTATCTTCCGCCTCACGAGAAGTATTACGCAGATATAAAAAACCGTCAGACCAAGAATGCATCACAGGCAGCAAATGATTTGCGCAGCCGCCAGATTGATTCTTCCTACGGCGCAACCTTCTACCCATGGGTCCAGACTGTAGATGAAGGCACCGGTCAGTCTCTTTGGATTCCACCCTCTGTCGCAATGATGGGTGTTCTCGCAAGCTCCGAAAAAACATCTCAGATTTGGTTTGCACCCGCAGGCTTTAACCGAGGCGGTCTTTCCGATGGTGCGGCAGGTATTCCTGTCACCAGTGTTTCGCGCAGACTTACCTCTAAGGAACGTGATACTCTTTACGAAGCACGCATCAACCCGATCGCTAGCTTCCCAAGCACTGGTATTGTAGTCTTCGGACAGAAAACCCTACAAGAGAAGCCCTCTGCGCTTGATAGAATTAATGTTCGTCGCTTGGTTATCTTCCTCAAGAAACAGATTTCCATCCTTTCTACTCAGGTTCTCTTTGAGCAGAATGTTCAAGCAACTTGGAACCGCTTCAAGGGTCTTATCGAGCCATTCCTAGCAAACGTTAAAACTGAGTTCGGTATCACTGATTACCGTCTCATTCTAGACGAGAGTACTACAACACCTGATCTTATTGACCAGAATGTTGTTTACGCCAAGATTATGATTAAGCCTGCAAGAGCAATCGAGTATATCGCTATCGACTTCGTTGTTGCTTCAACCGGCGCATCATTTGACGACTGATTAAATGGGGGGCTTTTGCCCCCACCTACTACTTATTTATGAATAACAGGAGAACTTAACAAATGCCATTTTGGTCAAAAAACTTCGGTCAGGACTCGACCTTAAAAGATCCAAAGCGTAACCACAGATTTATTGTCGAGTTTGGGGGCATCAACGCTACTCCCGGCGGCGCAGTCGCTTGGTATGCCAAGACTGCCCAAAAACCGTCATTCACTATTGCTGAAAGTGAGCACAAGTATCTGAACCATACTTTCTATTACCCAGGTGGTATCACTTGGAATTCAGTAGTAATTACCATGGTCGATCCTGTTGACCCTGATATGACGGCTACCTTTTCTGATATGATAGTTCAGGGTGGATATGCGCCCCCGACTGACCCTACTACCTTGGGGACCATTTCTAAAGCGAAGGCAGCATCAGCGTTGGGTGCAGTAACTATTACCCAGATTGATTCAGATGGAAATCCACTTGAAACTTGGACTCTTTGGAATCCTTTCATTCAAGACATTAAGTATGGAGAAACACTAAGTTATGACAACGCGGATCTAACAGAGGTTTCAGTGACCTTGCGCTACGACTGGGCGCGAGTAGAGACCACAAATGATTCCAAGACGGTTTCTTCTGGTGGTAGAGAGTTCTTCAAGGTATAAAAGACAATATTGAAACGCGAGGTGTAAATTGTCAAGAAATCAAGATCGCCTAGGTGGCGCTCAACAGAAAGATTCAAGCCCTCCCCCCCAACAAGGTGGAGGGGGCTTTTCGTTTGTAGTTCCGACAGAGTTTGTGGATTTGCCATCACAAGGCAGGTTTTATGCTACGGGTCACCCGTTACATGGCAAAGATAGCATTGAAATAAAACAAATGACTGCTAAAGAAGAAGATATTTTAACTTCAAGAACTCTTCTAAAGAAAGGACTGGCTCTTGACAGGCTGATAGAAAGCATAGTCATAGATAAATCTGTAGATCCAACAACACTTCTTATTGGTGATCGAAATGCTATTATAGTGGCAGCAAGAGTATCTGGTTATGGAAATGATTATAGCACAATCGTGACCTGCCCATCTTGCAATGCAAAGCAAGACTATGGTTTCGACCTCAACTCTGCTAATATAATTACAGGCGAAATCAGAGAAGACCTCCAAGTAACAGACAATAACGATGGAACCATCACTTGTGTTCTCCCAAAAACACGAGTTACGGTTGTGGCAAAATTACTTACTGGTCGTGAAGAAAAAGTTCTCTTAAATGTAAAAAACTCTTCAGGACTTGTTTCTACACAGCTTAATTCCATAATTATTAGTGTCAATGGTGATTCATCACCACAGGCAATAGACTATGCCTCTAACAACCTTCCTTCTTTTGATTCTAGACATCTTAGAATGGTAATGAAGATGGCAACCCCCAACATCGATTTAACTCAAAATTTCTCTTGTACCGAATGCGGTCATACTCAAGAGATGGAGGTGCCGCTTTCGGCAAACTTTTTTTGGCCTGACCGATGAATATAACGAAGGGCTATACGAGCAAATTTTCTTTCTAAAGTATAACGGTGGTTGGAGTTTTTCTGAAGCTTATAACCTGCCTGTTGGACTCAGGAACTGGTTTGTCAAGAGAACTATCAAACAAATAGAAATGGAAGCCGAGGCGATGCAACAAGCCTCACGAGGCGGCAGTAATTCACAAACCTTAACTGCACATAATCAGCCAACAATGCCTAAAACATTCTAAAAAGGCTCCCTTTTGAGAGTCTTTGCTTTTTTGTAGCAAGCCTATTTATAGGGAGAGGTAACTTGTATGGCAGTTTTTGATCCAGTAGCGTTTGCAGCCCAATTAGAGGGGCTAGAAACAGCAGGTGCTTCTGTTGAAGCATTAACAGAAAGGTTTCGTGCTTTAAATGCTGAACAAGCAGAGGCTGTTAAAAACGCTGCGAGTGCTGGCTCGCAGCTTAAGGATGCGGCTGATGCCAGAAAAGCAGAACTACAGGGCGTAGTTGCTTCTGCTCAGGCACAAAAAGAATTAGCCGATCGGCGTCGCGAGGATGCGGCTGCTGCCAATGATCAAGCAAAATCCCTTAAAGCACAGAATGAAGCCATAAAGGCTCAGATAGAATTATTAAAAGCCCAAGCTGATGCTTCGCCCGATGCTGCAAGTCGTCAAGCTGTTATAGATGACATGTTGCAACAAGAACAAGCTCTTGAAGACGGCACCAAAAAGTTAGACAAGTATCAAAAGAAAATAGAAAAAACTAAACAAGAAACTGATAAGTTCCAAGAGTCTGTAAAGTCAATGGTTGCGGAATTAGAAGGTTTTGGAAAAGCGGCATTTGGCGGTGAGGATGCTGGAAATCAGTTTATGAAAACACTGGAGGGGTTGGGTTCAAAGGGTGTTAAGAGCCTCCAAGGGGTTGCTATGAAAGCCGGAGCCCTTGGTCCTGCTCTTGCTGGTGTTGTGGGGATAGTCGGGGTCGCGGTCGGTGCTATTGCAAAATTAACAATTGAGTTGTTCAATACATCAAACGAGATCCAAAAAGTAACGGGTGTATCAGACAGTTTTGCTGATTCAATAGTTTCAGGTTATGAAGAAACTCGCCAATTCGGTGGCACACTTAAAGAACTATCAGCATCAGCCCAAGAACTTTCTAAGACATTTACTGATTTTACAATGATGAATGGGCAAGCCGCCAAATCACTTGCAGTTACAGCTACAATGATGGGTAAGCTCGGGGTATCAAGTTCTGATTTTGCCAAGGGTGTTCAACTCTCTACAAAGGCGCTTGGCGCCACAGACAAGCAAGCAGCACAGACTCAGCTTAATTTGGCGCAGTTAGCTATGGATATAGGGGTCGCCCCATCTCAAATGGCTGCTGATTTCGCGGCGGCTGGACCACATCTATCAAAATTTGGTAGAGATGCTGAGAAATCATTTAAGAGTCTTGCTATAACAGCCAAGTCCACCGGTATTGAGGTTGGCAGGCTTCTACAAATTACAGAAAAATTTGATACTTTTGAGGGCGCAGCAGAGCAAGCTGGTAAATTAAATGCAGCATTGGGTGGCAACTTTGTTAATGCGATGGAGATGTTAACTGAAACAGATCCAGCAGCACGTTTTGAAATGATGACTGGAGCCATTAAAGATGCGGGACTGTCATTTGATGATATGTCATATTATCAAAGAAAGTTTTATGCTGATGCCATGGGGCTCAGCGATGTAAGCGAGCTAGCTTTAGCCATGTCAGGTAATACAGATGCGCTTGGAAAAGAAGCTAGAAAAACCGCCGCCGATTATGAAGCAATGGCCAAAAGAGCAGAAGAAGTGCAGAATCTTCAAGAACAGCTTAATGTTGTATTTGCTGATATGGTTCCGATACTGATGCCAATGGTGGAATTGCTTGGCGAGACTGTTAAGATAATGAAAGATAATAAAGAAGTTGTTCAAGGGTTTGCAGTTGCTTTTGGAGTCTTGGGTGCGGGTATAGCACTTGCGTCTTTACCAATTTGGTCAACGGCTGGCGCAATCTTGGCAGTTACCGCAGCCGTTTCTGGGCTTGCGTTTGCTATATACCAAAAGAGAAATTCCCCCACATTTGCTGAATCATTTGGAGACATTGCTTCTAAAGCAGGAACTATGAGCGACGCACTAAATTCTTTAAGAAATCCATTTGGTGATTTAATTGGAGATGTCGGGCAGATCAATAGTGAAATGATGAGCGCTGATGGCTTCACAGCAAACCTGAAGACATCAACCAAAACAATGCATGAACTAGATAACGCTACTATGAGAACAGCACAAACAACTCAGGCGGCTGCGCCTGTATTATCTACTTCTAATGCAGTTAGCAACGCTATGACAAGTCACAACTCAACCACTAATAATGTGACAAACGGTGGTGGGGGTTCCACATCAAGAGTTGAAATTGGACTTGCCCAGGGTTTCTCTGATATGTTTTCAGCCAAAGTTGTTGATGCTGTGTCCAAAGTTGGAATGAGAGGATTAATATAAAATGCCCACTAAACAAGATGAATCTTCTGATTCACTGATATCAGAATTTAATTTAAGAAAATATAAAAGAGAAGATTACTCTCTAGTTGATGGAACTGAGTACCTTTCAAATGTAAAAGAGCAGGTAATTTCTTTTTATCTTGAACCAACAAAAGAAAAAGTCTACTTCAAAGCTTTTATAACAACGTTTAGTGATACTTTTACACCAAGCTATAACACAACACAAGTTTTTGGCAGAACTGATCCAATTCATATATATCAAAATACCACCCGCACCATTAGCTTGGCTTTCGACGTTCCAGCATCATCTGAAAGTGAAGCATTTGAAAACCTTGGAAGGGTGCAAAAACTAATTCAGATGTTATACCCTGGATACACCCGACTTGATGATGCCCTCACCTTGTCAGAGGCGCCCCTTGTGAGGTTAAAAGTGATGAATCTTCTCGGTAGCAACAAAGCTTTTGAAGGAGATTCCACAAAGGATGAAAGTTCAACCACAGATAAGAAAACTTTTGATACATATTATACAAAATACAAATCAACCCACCAACCAGACGCAGGAACCCTGGGCGTGATAACCAGTTGCACCATGCAGCACAATCTTGAAAACCCACAGCACGGCGTTTTTGAAAAAGGACCCAACACAGTTCTTCCAAAGACAATATCTGTCAGCCTGTCCTTCACCCCCTTTCATGAAGAAACTATTGGTAGAATGACGAATGGCAGCGACCAGATCTCTGGACAAGTTACAAACAACTTGAAAACTTTTCCTTATGGCGTTGATCTCGGACCAGAAGGTGATGAGAATATTAGACCCGCTGGAGGGGGGCAAACCAAGGCAGAACAATTAAAAAGAACGGCAGAAGAGGCTAGACGAGCAGCCTCAAATGCACAACAACACGAAGATAAAAAAACAGCTAGATATTTAAGAACAGCTAGTCAGTTTTTGAATGCAGAGGCAGGCTCTGGACAAGAAAGGCGCGCCGAACGACGAATGGGCCGCGCTGCGGGGCGACTGGGCGAGGACAACATCGACGCGGCTACCGTTGCAGCGGTCGATATGTATGCCGCAGAACAAGCAGCCACCGACGCCGAAAAAGAATATCAAGATTTTATAAAGTGAGGCCAAAATGGGATTAAGAGACAATAACAAAAAAATAGTCCAAAATAACTCAAATCATTACAAAGAGTTGCTAGATCGACGTGGCGTAAAAAAGTTATCACACTACGGCACCCCAAGCATGAGACACCCAACTGTTTCCGAGCGTGCCGGTGTAGCCACCACTGGTCACATTTGGGTGTATGGAGATAGATTTTATAATCTTGCACACAAATACTATGGTGATGTCAATTTTTGGTGGGTCATAGCTTGGTGGAATGGATACCCCACTGAAGTAAGCGTGCAAACAGGTGATTTCTTAGACATCCCTCTTGATTTAAAACAAGCACTCAACGTGCTGGGGATCTAAAATGGCAGAAAACAAACCGTGGTGTTTCAATTTAGATTCACCATTCTCAGAACTAAAAAATGTTCAAGATGCTTATAAAGCCAAAATAGAAGAGCGGCACGCTAAGGTTTCAGAGCAAGAATGGGAAGATATTGTTTCTGACTTAGATTTGGGTTCTTATGAATTTTTAGCAGAATTTGAAAATAAACCGAAATTTGCGACACAAGGCTCGTGGTGGACTTTAAGCGAAAATGTTAATATAAGTGTCGCCCGAGGTGCTGATGCAGGCACTGGACCAACGGTTGCGATAAGCCCGTGGCAAGCTGAGAGAGAGTTTCTTCTTGAAATCGGCGGCGATGTGGTTGGAGTTCAAGCCATAAATAAAGCTTTACTTGAATTAGTGACTTATTTTCCACAAAAATGGGGACAAGAGATAGCAGAAGAAAATATACTGTTAACTGATGTTAATAAAGAATCAAGAGATGCAATCATAGAGTCTTTGGACGAACTAAGAACAAAGATGAAAGATGGCAGCTTTAGCCATGAATCGCTATATGACTCTAGAGATTCTATAAAAGCTTCTGCCAATGATTTATATGATGCAGGTGCTGCTCCCGAACAGTTTTGGAAACTTTTTGCCAACTTAGAAATTGCAATAACAGAAATTCAAGCTGGATTAGAAAGGCTATCCAAATGCAAAGATGAATCTCATTTTGAACAAGCTTATACAAACGCCATAATTGCTCTTTCTTTGGCAAAGCTTGCAACTGAAGGGCAAATAAATACAATAAAAGGTGATGCCAATAAACTTGCCTTGTTGAGTGGGCTTGGACTGGCGAACCAAATAATCAACGGAGATCTTTTTGAATTAGAAGACTTAGACAAACTAAGGAAAAAGATCCAAGATAAAATAAAACAAGAAATTAAAGAAGCATTTGCCGATAATTTAATTTTTTCAGAACAATGTTTTATGTTAACTAATATATTACAGTTAATAGAAAAGAGAAAAAGTGAATCCTTACCATTTCCATTACCCTATTCTACACACAAAGATGATAAAGAAGTTTGTGGCTCAAGTGCTACCGCTTTTTCATCTAACCTAAATCAACCTCTTTTACTACAAGCCGAACCTTTTTCGTTTGTCAACAAATTAGCGGTAGAACCTACTCAAGAAGCTTTATTCGACATAATGCCCCATGAACTATCGTCTTTGACACCAAACATAGAATTGTTTAAAGTAGTTACAGAAGAATTTGACGGAGAATTAATGGAATTTGAAGTCCCGATCAGGTTTGATATAAATACAAAATCTTCAAAAATAAAAGATGCATACAAATCTCAAAGAGGGACAGGAGTTGGATTAAAAAGCTTTAAATTTTCATATGACGGAACAGATCCTTTTTCTGCCAAAAAAGCAATAACAGCAAATTTGAGTATTTTTGCCTCATCATTTTCAGATCTTTTAGAAATGAGGGGCGCATCGACCTCGCCCTATCGATATACAGATTTGGCTTTAAAAACTGGAACAAATGACAAGAGTCTAACAGAAATAGAAAGAGAAAACATAGATAAGCTAAACTTCAGATTGAAAGTTGTTGTTCAATGGGCTTCATCTATTGAAAACATTCGAAGTATAAAAAGACAAGAAATCAAAAAAGCTTTATATGATTCGGCAATCACTCTATATCTGACTCCTGTTATCCACACCTTTGACTTTGATGATACCGGAGCCGTTACCTTCAATATTTCTTACCAAGCTTATATTGAAGATTTTTTTACCAATGACAACTTTGATGTTTTTTCAAAACTAATCGCAGTTAGAGAAACGAGAAAATATGTTCTAGAATATTTCAAAGAACAAGCCTGTGATGTATTAGGAAGTGAAGATTTTAAAAGTTTTCAAAAAGCAGACTCTTCTTTCATCATAAACAGTAATAACAAAGTTTTAAATTCAATAATCGACGGATTACACAATAGAGATAATATTCATTACCTGAATATGACTTATCAACAAATTGAAAAATGGATGAAAAATCCGATGGATTATGTGGGCGAAAAGGTGCCCATAAGTAAAAGTGCTTCTACTGGAAATACTGCTGAAATCGTAAACGAGGCTATAAAAGCATCTGCCGACACTCAAGATGAAGAAGGCAACATAGATTTTGGTGATCTAAGAGCGTCTCTCGTTGCAAATTCTCAAGAAAATCAAAATATAGCATTTTTTTACTTATCTGATTTAATCTCTGTTGTTATGAATTCAATAGAAGAGCAGCTAATAGTTTTTGACGATACGGCATTAGTTTATGATCAATATGTAAATCTTGTAACACAAAACATAAAAGAGAAAAAAGCAGACATTAAATC
>UEXM01001855.1_pt1 | contig 16298 bp, 25 predicted proteins | sample 1796661 | NCBI WGS metagenome assembly UEXM01 (sample SAMEA4772469, study PRJEB27181) | metagenome | reverse complement strand
CGGCAGCCGGGCCGGTGGGGAACTCATCCGAGCGGCGGCGGAACGGACCCTGGCGGAGATTGAATCGGGGCCGGTGGTCTATGATTGGGAGCATCTCGATCGGGTCGTGACGTGGATCGAAAATCTTCAGCTTCCCGACTACGAAAAGTCTGTAAAGCTCGAGCCGTTTCAGGTCTGGATTCTTTCTCAGATCGAAGCGCGAAAACGGGCCGACGGCTTGCCGGCTTCGAGCCTGGTGCTGATTGAATGCGCTCGAGGTGGGGCAAAGACCTACCTAGCGGGGATGCTTTTAGCGTTCCATCTCTACCATTCGACGACCCGGCAACAGCTTGATCTCGGTTCTACGTCGGCATCGGGCGCCGGTCGAGACGCGGCCGAGATCATCCGAGAGTTCTCAATCCAAGTGGGGGAGCCTCTCGAGCCGCGATATGCGGTCGGCGGGTGCGCGGTTCGGAACACCGAGAACCGATCCGAAGTGAACGTCATACCTCCAGACCCGGAAAAGTGGCACGGTCGACGGTCTCGGATCGCCTTCCTCGATGAAGCCTCCCACGTCCAGAAGCCGGTCATGGTCCGAGCGATGACCGGCGCGGCGAAGAGGCCCGACGGGCAAGTGATCTGTTTCACGACTCCGCACCACGACCGAGAAGTCCCCTACTACTCGATCCGAGATCAGGTCGTCGGTGAACTTCTCGAAGGCCATTCGAAGGATCACGAGGTGGCTCTATGCTGGACCATCGACGATGAAGATCCGGTCGAGTTCTCCGAGGAGCTATGCGCAAAAGCGAACCCTGGTCTCGGGGTGACGATTCAGGTTGAGGACATCCGGAGAAACTTTGACTCTATGGTGACGCATGGGAATGGGGCGAGTCGCTCCGACTTTGTGCGCCAGCATTACGCTCGGTTCGACTCACAGGTGTCGAGCCTCATCGACCTCCAAGACTGGGAGAGGTGCAAGGGGTCGCCGGTCCTGCCGGCGGGTGAAACCGTCTATATGGGAATCGACCTCTCGAGGGGTGCGGCGGTCGACTCCAATCGGACAGACGTTTGCTCGGTGACGCTGGCGCGTACCGATCCGACGGGGGTTATCCATGTCAAAGCTCGGCACTTCCTCCCCGAACACCGCATCGAATTTTTCGGTCACAGGTCACGCCTTCCCTTGTGTGATTGGGTCGACCAGGGGCATTTGGTTTTATGTCCTGGACGCATCATCGACCCGGACATGATCGAAGCCGAGATCCGAGCGGCCGTTGACGAGTTCACGATTCCGATGATCGGATACGACACATGGACCTTCCCACGTGACCGGCTCCACAAGCTCGAAACGGTCGACCGGTGGCCGTTCTACGGACGAGCGAAGGCCGAGCATGTCGTACCCGCAACCGAGGGACTCGTCGACAAGGTGCGCCAAGGGAAGATCCTTCACGACGGCGATCCGGTCCTCGAGAGAGCGCTCAAGAACTGCCGAGTCCGGAACTATCAAGGCGGGCGGCGGCCGGACAAGGATCCGAGCCGGTCCATGATCGACCCTCTCATGAGTCTGATTTACTGTCTTTCTGGGATGTTTGAGGAGGGCGGCGACCATCCGTCGATATACGAATCTGACGACATCGCGTGTTGAAATCCTAAAAAAAACGGATACAATCATTGACGAACCGCGACTCAAGAACTATGGGACTTTTTTCCAGGATCTCGAATCGTGCTAAATCGCCCGCGAGTCCTTCGTGGGCTTTGTTTCGTCCACTGTCATCGTGGAACATCGGGAACACTCAAATTCTCGGGATCCCGTCGGTCGGTCGCTGTATCGACTTGATCGCGGGCGACGTTTCACGAGTTCCATCGTGCGTCGTGGGCCGATACGACAACGGATATATCGAGGTCGAGTCGAGGCTGACCGAGCTACTCGAGGGCGCTCCGAACGGTCTGATTTCGGGAACGAACTATCTCCGAAAGATCGTGAATGATCTACTCATCCACGGGAAGCATCTCGACGTGATCACTCGAGACGGGCGCGGGAATATCCTCGAGATCACTCCGGCCGAGTTCGGGACGTGGGGCTACAACTGGGACGAGAAGGCTCAGACGTTGACCTATCAGGCGTTCGGTCAAACGTTCTTGCCCTCCGACGTTCTACATTTCAGACGCGCCGAACGAATCATGTTTCAGGGCGAAGGTGTCCTCGATCAGTTCAAGACGACGTTTGAGATGATCGCCGGTCAATACACGGCCGCAAAAAAGATCTTCGAGAGCGCTCTTCCGAAGATCAAACTCGAGACCGACGAGCCGATCAGCGCCGACGCGGTCAGTCGATTGCAAGAGTCGTTCAGAAGCACTCACGGCGATGCCTCGACCTGGTCAACTCCGGTGGTCGTCTCCGGTGGTATGAAGGTCGGAGAGATCACGACCCGGCTCGACCAGCAGCAGCACGCGACCCTCCAGGAGTTCGGAGTGGCCGATGTCGCTCGAGCGTTCGGAGTTCCGGTCACCATGATCGACTCCAGCTCCTCACCGACGACCGAAGACCTCTCCGCCTATCTCGAGGGATGTCTTCGACCATTGCTCGACCTCATCGGGGCTGAGTTTGAATTTAAAACCCTCTCTTCTGGCGAGCGCTTGAGATTCAAGACCGAGCAGCTCACTCGGGGAACCGCCTCAAACCAGGCGGCCGCCGCTCGCCAGCTTATCGACGCCGGAATCCAGACTCCGAACGAGGCTCGACTCTCGCTCGGGATGTCAGCGCTGGACGCCCCCGGAATGGACGAGATCGTGATCTCGAAGAACTACGCGCAAATGTCATCGACTGCCGGCGACGACGCTGGCTCCGATGCTTCGGGGGGTGGAGATGACGCTTGAAATTCGATCGACATCGGTAGAGGTTCGCGGAAACGTCCTGGAGGGCGTGGCAGTTCCGTTTAACGAGTACACCGAAATCCGTGAAGGCGGCGTAACCTTTCGAGAGAAGTTTAATCCCGGATCGATCACGGTGCCGGATCACGCGGTCTTGCAGTTTTCGCACGACGGCGGCGGGGTTCCTCTCGCTCGAGCCGGTGCGGGCACGATCACGTTCGAAGATACGCCGGAGGGGTTGCGCTTCACTGCGAGCATTCCCGAAGGACGTACCGACATCATCGAAGCCCTTGAGCGGGGCGATCTCGACGGGTCGGTGTCAATTGGTTTTTACACGGTGCGAGATCGGAAGACTCCGGTTCGCAAGGGAAAGGTCGCCTATCTCCGAGAGATCGAAGAAGCGACCATGGATCATTTGGCCGTTGTGGAGCGGCCAGCTTATGAAAATGCGAAAGCGGAGTTTTCGAAATGAATCTGATTGAAATGCGCGACAAGGAAGAACGACTCTTCAAGGAACTCGGGGCCGTTCTTGACGGCGCATCGGGTCGGAATCTGACTCCTGAAGAGTCTGAAAAAGTCGAGAAGATGAACAGCGAAGCCGACTCGCTTCAAGGTCAGATCCGTTCGGCCGCTGCCGTCGAATCCGCCGAGATGCGTCTCGGGTCGGCTCGTGGTTCCTGGAACATGACCGATACCAAGGTCGAGAACACTCCTGCGAAGGACTTCCGAGGATTTGCTCGTGGCGATTACGGACGCGAATTTACCGCAATGCCAGAAGCGCGACAGCTTCCAATCACTGGCGGTGGAACTCCGAATGCCGGACCCCTTGCGGATCTCGGGTTGTACCGTCAGTTCATTACAATCATGGACCGACTCGCTCCGATGCGTACGGTTTGCGCTACTGACACCTTTAGCACGGCGGACATCAGATATCCTACCCAGGCGACTCAAGTTACAGTCGGGGATAAAACCGACGAAGGATCAGCGTTCGACGATTTCGAGCCTACGTTCTCAGCGACCACGCCGACACCTCGAAAGTTCGCTGTTCAGACGCAGGTCACGCAAGAGGCTGTCGCCGACTCGCTTTTCAGCCTTGAAGATATTGTTCTTCAGCAGCAGGCAGAAGCCCTCGCCGCTGCTCAGAACGCTTGCTTCATGAAGGGAACGGGCGCGGATAGTAATGACGCGCGCTTGTTTAGCGATTTGACTGCTGTCGGCGGAACTCTTGAAACGTTTTCAGGTCCTTCGGCAGTGACTCTTCAGGCAATGGTTCAAGGTCTTCTCAAACTTTCGGGTACGGGTTACTTTGGTCGCTCTGGTGCCTTCGTGGTTTCTCCGGCGGTCATCGAAAAACTCATGCTTGCTGAGGATACGAACGATCGTCCTTTGCTTCAGGCGCAAGCTCAAAGCACGTTTTCACTTGAAAGTCCGTTCCAGATTTTCGGGCGTCCGGTCTACGTTGCCTCTGAGGGTAACACTCTCGGCACTGGAAACTTCGTCGCGGCGTACGTGGCTTCGAACGCGGCGAGAATTGCCGACGTTCAAGGAATCAATTTCCTGCGTGACCCCTACACTTTGAGCGCGACCGGTGAGATCAATCTACTCGCCTCGATCCGCTCAGGTTTCGCAATCACCGAGCCTCGCGGCATCGTGACCTACAAAATGGCGTAAGAAACAACGCGGTTCAGTCTCTCCAGGGGGGAAACCCTCTGGAGGGCTTTTTTACTTGAAGGAATAACCGAATGCGAATCACATCACAGAATCCGGTGACCTTCTCACTTTCCGAAATGAAAGCACATCTCAGAGTCGAACACGACCTCGAGGATGACGTGATCGCACGGTACCTCGACGCCGCCGTCATGTTCTATGAGAACGCGACCGCGTACTATCTGCGACAGACCACGTTCACGGCGCGGTTCACTGAGTCACCGATCCAACTCGTCGTTCGTCCGTGGTCAACGTCTTTCGTAGTTCAAGCGAAGACCGACGAGAACGTCGATATCACGATCACACGCTACGAGGCTCCTGGTGAGGTCTCAGTGATCGAATGGGATTCGACCTCGGTCGGCGCCTTGAACCTCACTTGGAAAGTCGGAGCGCCGAAGCGAAGCGACATTCCCGCAATGGCGGCGCAGGCCGTTCGAGCGCTCGTCGCTGATATGTACGTGAATCGCCAGATGGAACAACCCGTGCAGCTCTACAAGTCAGGCATCGCATCCGCGATGATGATGGGGGAGGCTCGAACTTCCCTATGATTCCCCAGGTCGGCCAACTCTCCGCGCCCTTTATCGTTCAGACTCGAACGGTGACTCGAGACTCATTCGAGCAGCCGATCGAGGCGTGGTCTGATGCGGGCTATGTTTGGGCGAAAGTTGAAACTCGAGGCGGGTTCGGCAAGGGCGAGTTTGAGGACACGCTCCAGGGCATGGAACGAAAGGTAGCCGTCATCGACGGAAATCGAACCGATGTCGCTTGGAGCGTTAAAGATACGCGGCTCAAGAACGCGAACGGCGGACTCGACGCGGCGCAAATCTACAACGTGACCGAGATATCTGACGCGGGTCTTCATCATCACCGAATCGAGTTGACGCTCGAGGAGGTGACGAAATGATGTCGGCGCGTGACCGTAACCGGATCAAGTCTCAAGCCTATCAGGCGGCGGCGGGTTCTCTTGCCGGCGAACTCATCGGCCAGAAAGACATCATCCGGAACATGAAAAAAATGCCGGGTGACGTTCAAGCAAAAATCACTCAGAACGCTATTAAGCCGATCGTGAAGCTCTCGACGGCCACGTGGAAACGAGAGATCAAGGGCGCGAAAGTCTCCGGAAACTCTAACGCTTTCCGCCGGCGCTACGGGGGAACGTCTCTCCGGGTCGCTCTCGCGAAGTCGGTTAAGTCTCGAAATCCGAGCGGCAAGGGTAAGAAGTCTCTTCGAGGGTATTCAATGAGCGCCGGAGGGGTGACGAAGCACGGCGCAAAGGGCGAAGCGACGACGAACGCGGGTCAAATTTGGTGGCTCGAGTATGGGACAAAGCCGCATTCTCTTAGGAACGGCCGTCGGCATCCAGGTACAAGGCCGGTGACCCATATTCGAAAAGCCGTCGATCGTCTGAAGCCTCGAGCGCTCCGAATGTTTGAGACGGCCGTTCGACTGGGAATGAGATCAGGCGGCGAGCGGATCACGGCGCAACAATATAAGAGGATGATCAAATGATCTTGGATCTTCTGGAATGGCTTCAAAACGGAAACGGTTCTCTTGGCACTTTGGTCGAGCCCTATCTCCGCGATGATCTTGATCTACCGGCGATCGTGTACGAGATCCAATCAGAGGAAATCGAAAGAGATTTGCTCACAGTTGTCGGAACAATAAGACTTTCAACGGTTTCGTTTAGATGTCTTTCAAGTACCTACGCCGGCGCCGAGTCAACTTCTCAAGGCTTGATCACTCGTCTAGGAAATTACTCTGTAACAGCTTCAACAGACATTAGAGGGATTTCGATTCAGTCTCTCGACCGTTCGTATTCTCTTCCAGTTGAATCATCAAACGAAATTTTATACGAGGTCGACGTTTTGGTCGTCGTCTCTTGGAGTTCTTAAAATGCCTGCAATCAGTTCATTTGGCACAACTGTCACATTTGGCGGAGCCTCTTCAAATACGGTTCGAAATGTTGATGTTTCAAACCAATCCGTTTCAATGGTTGACACAACTCCTTTAAACACGACGGGCGTCACACAAGTTTCCGGAATTAAGCAAGTCGCAACGATTAATGTCACCACACTCGAGAGGGAGTCGTGGGCGCTTGGTGGACTTGGTGCGAATCTGACGATCAATTGGGGTGGCACAAATTCGGTTAGCTATGGAGATTGCATAATGACCTCCGGACCGAATGGCGCTGCGGCAATGGATGCCGCTGTGGAGTTTCAATACACGTTTGAAATGAAAGAAGGTGATCCAGAATGACCCCGAAGTCAATTCAATTGAACGGAACGAACTATCTGGTTAATCCTCCAACAGGTCGAGACTATATTTCCTCGCTCGACCTTGATGATTTTGGAAAAGCCTGTTTTTTCATTCTTCGGTGTGTCTTTATTGAAAGCACGCCAGCATTCAAGACAATTGAAGAGGTTCAAGATCAGCCAATGGCGATCCTGTTGAAGCTTGAAAGTGTCGTTTCTAGCCTTTTGGAGTACGACATTCCGGACCCCACTTAGGAACCTTGGGGGCTTTTTGTCGCTCCCTCGGGGTTCCAATTAATGAAGTCATGAACGGGCATGCGGCTGATTTATTGTTCTGGAATAAATACACGGAAAAAATGGAACTTGCGAAAGCAGAGGTTCAATTGTGTCAGGCAAATCGAGAAGTCTAGGATCATTGTTGGTCAATGTTGGCGCTGACACCAGGGCGCTCGAGTCCGGGTTGCAACAGGCGACAAGTTCAGTCAAGGAATTTGGAAATAAGACCGGCCAAGTCACGCGAAAGTCATCAAGAGAACTCGAGAGGACCGGGCAAGCGGGCGCGAGTATGGGAGCAGGAATTGCGGCAGGCGTTGCGCGGGCGGCTGCAATCGTGGTCGCGCCTGTTGGCGCTGCCATGGCGGTCGCTGGCGCTTATCAGTTTGCAACCGGATCATTTACTGATTCAATGCCGAACCAAATGCGAAAAATGAAACTAGAGCAACGAAAAATGAAGCTAATGATGTCGCCAAATAATAAGATTGCTTCAGGGTTAAACTACTGGACCAACTTCGAAAATATTAAAGCACACACACAAGTTGCAATTGGTGAAAGATTGGTAGATCTTGAAGCAAGGACAAACAAATCACTCGGAACGACTTCCCTAGCATCGAACATAGGCTCGGCGATGCCCTTCACGGTCGAAGCAATACAAGCACTGATTCGCGGATCGATTCCTGGTGGGAATGGTCCAGCTATGGAAGTGATTGATGCCGGAATTCAAAATCCCGGATCGGTGTATAACTTTGTGACGGGGGTTGGTGAGGCGTTTAGCAACTGGTGGGGGGTGAGTCCATGACATGGTTAATTTCCGAACGTCAAGGCTCTCAAAAATTTACCGTTTCGGACGAAGGGCTTTCTCAAGGAACGATTTCGGTCGTTTGTACTTCTGATGTAAATGATTCTGTTGATTCTTTATGGGTCGCACTGAAATCGACCTACCCAATAGGTTCCAGCTATACGTCAACAAGTGTGAATAGTGGTTTTGGATCTATCGGTGCAGAGCAGCCAACGCAAAGTTGGGTTGTAGATGGGTGGAGCGGGGCTCGCGCCGGACAACAACGATCTTCAACCGGTCAAGTTTATTTGGTTGATATAAATCTTTCATGGGCTGGCCCTATGAAAGATTTGTTGAGCTACGATCCAGCATATAGACGCGATGTCGAAGTGATGTTCACCGGAACTAGTAGGGTTGCGCAATCATGGATCGACTGGGATCAGTTCTACGCTGGAGGTCTGCCAAGTGAATCTGACACCGATTGGAGTAATGCCAATCCCTCAAATTTGAGAATTACTGGAACACGAATCGACGTGAACGGCCGACCAATGCCGAAAACAGTTCATCAGCAACGTCTTACAGTAAACGTGTATTCAAATTATGACATCGATGCGGCATCCACTACGTCGTATTCCCACCAGGGCCGTCGATCAAACGTAGACGGAACACTGTTTGGAGTGTGGACCGGTTCACAAGTTCTATTTGACAGCCTTGAAATTGTGCAAGTAAAACACGGTTTTCAACGTGCAACATATCGGTTTATTTGTGATTGGTTTAACCACCTCGAGCAGGAACTTTGTACGTTCGGCGAGGGAAATATGATGGTTCCAGCTTTTAACGGTTCATCTCAAGACCTTACGACAATTAGTCGAGGCGCTGGAGCCGGTTCAATTCAGGTTTTTCATGCCGAGGCGGTATGGCGCCAGCCCTACAAACAAGGTACTTGGAGTCTTACAGATATTCTCGGTAGTGATGTTGCGACGTATGTATCGGGGATGTTCTCTTGAATTCTTACGATGCGCAAAACCCTGGTTTGGATTACCGGAAACCGACGTTTCACCTTTTAGAGGTCAAGTCTGCAAATCCAATTACAGGCCAGCCGTATCGATGGGAATATGATCTTCAGCTTGTTGATATCGGCGATGCAGACCTCAGGGGCACGCCAGCCTATGAGGAACGAGGCGAACAGGTGAAAGGGTTCAACGTCCTTGAATTAGATAATACGGTCACAAATGCTGGCGGATACGACCCGGATAACATTCCAGACGACTTTGATGTCGAACCTATTTCGGGTTATGTCTTGGGAAGTCCTGTCAATGCAAAAGCAGACGGAACGGTAAAGGTAGTTTTTCTCTTCAGCGCGGTCAATCCTATCGACGGGGTGTGTTCATGATTACGGTAGGCGGTTCTTCATTTACTCCAGGCTCTCCAGAGACTCTCGCGGTCTCGGGACTCGATGCGACTCAGTCGACGGCCGTTTTTCGTTATGAAACCCTCGAGGTCACGGGGTCGCTTTCCGGTTCTACGTGGTCTTTCGCATTCACGGCCGACGATACCGGCGTTTTCGATCCGACTCCGAACCGTTTCGACTGCCAAATCGTCTACGGTGATTCGACCATCACGCCGGTAGTTCTCCGAACCGGAGAACGTAAGAACGGGACCGAGCCGACGGTGCCTCCTGGCACGACTCGAGTGTCATCGGTGATTGCCGGTACTGGCTTGTCCTCGTCTCCAAGCCCAATCGAGTCGAAGGGTACGATCAATCTGGACGCGGCTTTAAATCAATTAAATGACGTGACGATTTCAGGCGCGACGAATTCGCAGGTTCTTAAGTACACCTCTGGAACGTGGAGCAATCAGGACGAATCAGGCGGTGGTGGTGGATCAACTGCACTTGATGATCTGACTGATGTGACGATCACGAGCGCGGGCGCTGATGACTTCCTGAGCTACTCTGGCAGTGCATGGGTAAACCGTTCTATTCCATTCATGCCGGAACCTGGAGCGTCGAACAGGGTTCGCGTTGGAAAGATTTGGAACCCTCTTTTGAGCACTCCGGCTCTAGTTGATGTTTACCGAGAGTCGTTTTTCCAGGCGATCGGCGGAACAAATCCAACAGGCGATATCACCGTCAAATCAAGCGGGGTTTCGTTTCAGGTTTCGTGTGGTGGATACCTTCAAAAAGCAAATGGAATGAAGCATTCATTGCCCTCTGATTCCGTCGGTATTGCGGGTGGTGTCCAGGTCGAAACCGATGGAGAAATGATTCTTCGTCGTGGTCAACAGGTCGATGAGCCTGATTCTGGTTTCTTCGTTTACATTGATTATGTGGAATCATGACACGCGATCGCGCTAACCGAGTTTCGCTTTCTGTTCGCGACTGGTTCGGCATCGTCGGTATCGCGTTCGGTATCTTCACCGCATGCGGTGCGGGATATCTGCGAATTGATCGGTCGCTTTCTGAATTGTCGATTGGCCAGGTTCATCAAGCACGAATCATTGACGGTTTAAATCAAGACATACAGCGTCTTGAGGCGCGACTTATGGGGGTTAAATAATGAATTCGAAAGCATGGTTTTTTCTCGGTCTCGCGGCGGTTGTTGCGGGTTGCGTTTCACTGCTTCAGGGCTGCGACCTTGCGACGCTTGTTCGGGTCGATGTTCCCGAACCGGTCCAGGAGGCTATCGGCGTTCCCGATTCAGTAAGCTATGCCGACGCGGAATCGGCTTGGAATGAATGGAAGCTCTTCGTCAAGATCAACTCGGACCGAATGGCGGCCGAGATCGAAGCCGGCCGCGAGCGGTTTGAGCTACTCCAGTCGGTCGCCAATACAGGACTTGAGGCACTCAGCGAGAACGCTTCTCTGTTCCCTGGTGGTGGCTTGCTCGTCGGTGTTCTCGGTGGTGTGGGGGGGTTGTTCATTCGGCGCCCTGGAGACAAGAAAAAAGCACAAGCCGAACGGGTGCAGGCTTTCCAGCATGGAATGACGGCCGAACACCAACGGCTCGAGGCGGTCGAAAAGGCGAAAAATGTTTCGTAAGTGCTGTTGCGGTTCGAGTGGTTCGACTTGTTCGGATACGTGTTCATGCTCGACGGCTGTTCAGCAAATAAACATTCAACTCGGTTTCGATCCTCAAGCGTGTCACTTCCAGTCGGGAACCCAAACCACGCACGCACCTATTGGATGCTCAAGCGCTCTCGGGGGTATGGTTGCCGATAATGAGTTTTACACTAGCTACCCGCAAACCCTCGGAAATTGCCGATGGGGCAGTTCATACGCGTTTCGGAAAGTAACTAACAACGCCTATTATTGTTCGTCGACGTGTGGGGTGGCGTGTAATGAAAGTTCTTGTTGTTGGAACCACCCAAACGGTGGCCCTTGTGGCTCGTTGGGAAATGAATGTTTTTCGGAATGCGATTGCGATAGTCAGTGTTGCGCCCAAACCTACCCGCCTGGACCAGACCGAGACGACTGCAATCAGCGATGTTTTGACCAGATATGGACGGAGTATTGCGCTAGTGGTAACTGGAAAACAGTCACGGTTGGCAAGGGGCTTCTCTCGGATAAAATCGTGAAGCCTGCGAATCTGGAATATCGTTTTGCCATGCAACGAGCATCCGGACCGAATCCGGTCACGTTCGGTGACAATATCACTTGGTACGATTCGGGAAGCGCGAACGTCACATCAGGTTTTTACACAATGGAAGACGGCTCGCGGCTCAGATTCGGCAACTACCAGTGCCCTAGCGGCGTGAGTTGTGTGAACTGGGATGTCTCGGGATCTTGCTACACATCGACGAGCGACGATTATTGGTTTGGGTACAAGAAAAAAACCGGCAAGTATTACGTCGAACTGAGTGGTTCATATCCAGTCGAGGCGATCAGCACCATCGACGAAGCGCCCCAAAACGGTTCCGAAGAGTGCTATGACACTCAGCTTTCGCCATTGCAACAGTGGCACAATTTCGCCTTTAAAATCTTGTTTGAAGGAACATCGGGCGGAAATTCAATAGCCTTTACCCAGGTCAACTCGGTCACTGGGCCGTCGTTTACCAGTTCGATTCCGGAATTCCCTGATTCTTCGTGCAAGTGTCCAGGGTTCATAGCTCAAGGCGAAGCGGTCAAGTGGTTCAAAGTTGGAGGGGCATATGCTTCAGGATTCACAGTCTGATACTTACCGATATGAGATCGGTGAACGTAAATCGCGGCCGATGATGCTCGGTGACAAGCTCGAGCGCGTGTTCCGCTTAGTGGGGATCAAACGCGCCGCCAAGCTCTACGAGGCCAAGACCGGGCGCTCCTGCGGGTGTGATAAACGAAAAGAAGCGCTCAATCGGATCATTTGACGACGGTTCTCGTGGTTCACGTGTTAACACTTGAACTATGAATGAATTACAAGAATGGGCGTGTGTTTTGATTTCGGGGTTCTGGCGGGCTTGTCCGCGTCCAGGAGAACAATGGAACATCCGAGAAATGGGAATTTCCAGCGGTCACGGTCAACGCGGAAAAGATCGAGCCTTGAAACAGGCTGAGAAATTTAATGCTCGACGGTCCTCACGGTCGAATAATGGTAGTGTTAACATGATACCGCCGATAATGGGTGATACCGTTCACCAGTCGGCGCCACTACGAGAGGAAGCCGACAGAATGGAAATTTTAGAGCTATTTAGCGCGGGCGGTCGCAAGGTCCGCATCTACGACGACGGGCGAACGCAGGTCGCTATTCCCGTTTTCATGGCGAACGCCGTTCGAGCATTCGCCCACGACAAGAATACTACAGTCGTCGATGCCACCGTGAGGCTACTGACTGCGGGTCTGGAATCGTGCGGACCAGAAACCTACGACCATTGTGTCATGGCAGCCCTCGAGATCCGAGAGGAGGGCGAGCGATGATCTACACCGAATACCCGAAGGACGATATCGAAAACGTGCTGACGCTCGTGGACGCCATGGAGGGGGCTCTCAGAGACCTTGCCGAATGGAATCCGGCACTGATGACCTACGGAACCGACGCCCCGGAGGGCGTACGTGCGGCCGTGAGAAAGCTCGAAACGGCTCTCCAGGACGTGAAAAAGCGGACGGTGGTGATTTCATCATGAGAGATATCATCACAGCCGTCATAGCGGCGCACGACCCCGAAATCATGATCCGAGAGCCTGAATCGGTTGAACTCGCTTGCGCGAAAATGATCGATATGGTGGCTCGCCTGGAGGGCGGCAGCTCACCGGCGCCGGCACGTCCCGAAGGCGTTCCTGCCTACGAGATCAGAGAACTCGAGCGCCCCTCTGAGAACCGCGTGAAGATCCTCACCAGTGCCGGCTGGATCGCGGCATGGGACGAGAACGGCGATCGCGCCGAAGAGGCATACGCCAAGGGCGCGAGGATCGCCGGCACGATCCAAACCGATAAGAAGAACCGAAAGAAAATCGTAGGCGTGGAGGTGGTGGTATGACTCGACACGACCCAGCACCAGCGCCAGCGCCAGCGCCCCCCTTGCGCCGGCTTGACAAGCCTGCTACGCTCTCCGCGCTAGCGCGGGCGGCCGAAGGCCTAGCACCGACGACTAGCGCGAGAGACGCGAAGCCGGCAGCCAGTCAAGCGCCGGCAGAGCAGGCGCAGGAGCAGGCGCCGGCAGCCGGCTATCGAAATCATCAAGCGGCTGAGCGGTGGATGGAATCCGCCGAACGTCTATGCAATCTCGAACCGGATGACCTCGAGCATCGGGCCGTGTTGATTGAAAATCTGGCCGCGTATGGTGCCACGATTCTGAATCGGCAAGTCTCCATGCACGAAGTGCGACGACCAGACCTCGGTGGAAAGCCCGGAACCAAGGAACATCGGAACCGGTGGGATAGGGCGTTCAAGTGGCTCGATAATCAGCGCGGATCGGTCGAAGCTACTCCGGTCGATCATCTGCCGAAGTTCAAGGCGTTCGGTCCTGGAGACGGGCCGGCGTATGCCGTCAGCGAGGCGCAAGCGGCGAAGGCGCACGCAGCCGGCTGGAGGGTGATCGGTCCGGGGTACGGTTCCTCCGAGACTAGTGACGTGGGTCCGCTGCGAGTCGATGAAGAGGGCCGACGGTGGGAAAGACTGCCGGACGGAACCGAGATTCAGGTTTACACGTTGAACGAGCTAGGGGTGATGAACGGAAAGCAGATTTCCGACCATCTCGAGACGATTATCTCGTCCGTTCCGACGCCTGGAGAGATCCCCCGCAAGCGGAGCCGATCGGCGGGTTACATTCCGCCATGGCTCACGTCCAGCGCTTCGGGGGTCGTCTCTCTTGTGACCGCTCTGGCGGCTGAGATCACTCGAGACGGCTCGGAATGGGGGCGTTTTTGATGCGTGTTCTCGTCGCTTGCGAGTTTTCGGGCCGTGTCCGCGATGCGTTTATTCGTCGCGGGCACGATGCTTGGTCGTGCGACCTATTGCCTTCGGAGATGCCTGGCCCTCATTACAAAATGAACGTGATGAACGCTCTCTCGTTCGGTTGGGATTTGATGATCGCCCATCCGCCTTGTCGGTTCTTGGCTGTTTCGGGCGCTCGGTGGTTTTCAGAGCGTCAAGAAGAACAGGCGGCCGCTCTTGAGTTCGTCCGCGAATTGATGGACGCACCAGTGGACCGAATCGCAATCGAAAACCCCGTCTCGGTCATCAGTTCGAAAATACGCAAGCCCGATCAGTACATCCAACCCTGGCAGCACGGGCACCCTGAAACGAAAAAAACGGGGCTATGGCTTAAGGGGTTGCCACTTCTGGAGCCTTCGGAGGTTGTCGAAGGCCGAGATCCGGTCGTGCATCGGATGCCACCAGGGCCGGAGCGATGGAAGCATCGGAGCCGGACATACAAGGGCATAGCGGCGGCAATGGCGGAGCAATGGGGATGACTGACAGTCTCGAGGAACTATTCGGCCGCGTACCGCCTTCCTCGAGGCGGATCGTGCGTGAGTTTGTCGAGCATATGGGCGCGGATTGCGTCGTGGTCATGTGGACCGTCACTGAGGCGTCGGTGCCTCAAACGGCGCGGTTCTTCCGCTCCTGGGGGAACACTCTTGCGATACGGCGGATGATCGAGGATACCTATTTCGATATGGACGACGACGAAGGGGACGATGATGGTGCATCCGAAGAACAAGGGGAATAGGGGGGAGTTTGAAGCATTGGCGAGGCTCCAAGAGGCGGGGTTGCCGGCGACCCGAAACGGCTATCGCACTCAATATGAAGGCGCAGCCGACTTGCTTCTCGAGAACGAGTTTGGGCGCATCGACTACGAGGTCAAACGAACCGAGATCGCAAGGTTGCCGGCGTGGTTGCGCCAGGTGACTAAGGCGGCCGCTCGAGAGGGGGGCATTCCTCGGATCCTCTGGCGGCCGTCTCGGGGGGAATGGCTGTCGATAGGGCTACTGAAGCACGATATAGACCATGCCCGAATGGTCGTGAGGACGTTAGAGAATGAATCCATACAAGATTGAGACCCCCTTTGTCGTTTCGTTTTCAGGAGGCGCAACCTCTGGGTTCATGCTTCGCCGAATCATGGACGCATACAATGGCGAATTGCCAGAAGACAGTCGAGTAGTCTTTTCGAATACCGGTCTCGAGCATGAAAAGACGCTCGAGTTTGTGCATGAAATTGAATCGAGGTGGTGTCCGGTTCATTGGATCGAGTACGACCCCGAAACCAAATACAAGGTCGTCGATTACGAAACCGCCTCAAGAAAAGGCGAACCGTTTTCGGCATTGATTGAAAAGAAGAAATATTTACCGAATCCGGTTGCTCGAATATGCACGGTCAATCTCAAGATACGTGCCTCGGCCGCGTTCATCATGGACCAAGGTTTCGATGATTGGAACAACGCTATCGGTTTGAGATATGACGAGCCTCGGCGCGTTCATCGCATTAAGGGCGACCGCAAGGCTGAGACGGTCATATGTCCTATGTATCACGCAGGGCACACGCTCATAGATGTCGAATCTTGGTGGAACGAGCAGCCTTTCAGGCTTGGGATACCTCGTTGGATGGGGAATTGCGTCGGTTGCTACTTGAAGAGCCGAGGGCGCATCGAAATGGTTGCCGAGCATGAGCCTGAACAACTCGATTGGTGGGCGAATGAGGAAGCGAAAATGGGCAAGACCTTTCGGAAAGACAGGTCATTTAAGGGCATTCAATTACAGGTCATGAACCAGGGCCGTCTCTATGAGGACGACGGGACATCAATCCCGTGTCACTGTCATGACTAAGCGGGGCGGCCGATGGCATCGATGCTCAAAGGCGTATCGGTTAGCCCATCCCTATTGCGAGAGGTGCGGCCGGTTGGCCGAAGAGGTGCATCATGTCAACGGATGGAAAGACGAACGAACCCGATACGACTGGGGATGCCTCGTCGGATATTGCAAGGAATGTCACGCAATCGTCGAGGGCCGGCGACCCCCCCCGGAT
>UEXM01001854.1_pt1 | contig 16305 bp, 4 predicted proteins | sample 1796661 | NCBI WGS metagenome assembly UEXM01 (sample SAMEA4772469, study PRJEB27181) | metagenome | reverse complement strand
AAATAAGGGTGAATGGATTGATTAAAAATCAAAAAATGTACGATAGTAACAATATAACAACAACTTCAGATTTAGAAAATAATAATAGTTTATCTAGATATAAACACTATGTGGCACAACAAAATCATTATGCTTATGATAGTGAAATATTTCTAAATGAAATAAATAAAGTCTATTGGAATTGGCATGAAATATCTGAATCGGATATACAGGAGTCGGTTGAAAAATATAATTTAAAGTCTTTTATGTAAGATGAATTTAATAAAGCTGTTTGGGTTTGTAAAATAAGAGAATAATGAATAAAAATTTAACTATAGTAACAGGATTGTGGAACATAAATAGAGTTGGAAGAGACTTCAACCACTATATTGAAGCTTTTAAAAGATTTTTAGATATCCCTCAAAATCTTTTTATTTATATACCTAAAGAATACGAATATTTGGTTTGGGAAAAGAGGAGTAAAGAAAATACATACGTTAAGATTTACGAATTGGACGATGTTAAAAACATGTACCAACCTTTTTGGGAAAAAACACAAAAAATAAGAACATCAGAAGAATGGATTAATCAGTCGGGGTGGTTACAGGGCTCACCACAAGCGTCTAACGAATGGTACAATCCAATAGTCCAATCTAAAATGTTTTTATTAAATGATGTTACAATATGGAATCCATTTGATACCGATTATTTTATATGGTTAGATGCCGGTATTACTAATACAGTACCACACACCCACTTAGCACATGATAATGTTTTAAACAATATAGAAAAACATTTAAATCCATTTTTATTTTTAAGTTACCCGTATGAGGCTAATACCGAAATTCATGGTTTTAAATTTGATGGGATGAATAGATATTCAGGTAAAAAAGTTGAATATGTTTGTCGAGGAGGTTTATTCGGTGGTCATAAAAAACAGATAAATGAAGCTAATGCAACTTATTATTCTTTATTAGAAAAGACACTTTCTGCAGGTTATATGGGTACTGAAGAAAGTATATTCACTATAATGTCTTACATTGAACCCGATATCTATAGAAGATTTGAATTAGACGGTAATGGATTAATTGTTAAGTTCACTGAGCATTTAGGTAAAGATGAGGTTACCTTAGCTGACATACCGAAGAGAAAAATAATAAACAATAAAAAGTACACAGATAGAGATGTAGAAAAGATAAAAACAAATCTTTATGTGTTAACCTTCAACTTCCCTGAACAAGTATTACATACTATAAATTCGATGAAAAAAACACCTGAATGGTTGGAGAAACCTAATTTATTTTTATTGGATAATTCTACTAAAGAAGAATCTAAAAATAGAAATAAAGAGATTGCTTTAGAATATGGTTTTGAATATATTGATTTAGGTGGTAATACCGGTATATGTGGTGGTAGACAAGCGGCTGCTGAACATTTTGATAAGTCTGATGCGGATTATATGTTCTTTTTTGAAGACGATATGACAGTTAATCCACCCGAATATATGGGAGAAGTATGTAGAAACGGATTTAGAAAGTTCATCCCAAATCTATACAATGTTGTACATAAAATAATGTTAAAAGAAAAATTTGATTTTCTTAAATTATCTTTTACGGAAGTTTATTTTGATAACGATAAACAATGTTCGTGGTATAATGTCCCACAACACATCAGAACAGAAAACTGGCCTGATTACGATAAATTACCGGTACAAGGGTTAGACCCAAACGCACCTAAAACTGAATTTAAAAACATAGGAAATATGGACGGAGTAACCTATATTGATGGTGAAATATACTACGCCAACTGGCCTATGATTGTATCAAAAGAAGGTAATAAAAAAATGTTTATAGACACAAAGTGGGCTCATCCATTTGAACAAACATGGATGTCACACATGTACCAGATGACTAAAAAAGGTGAATTAAAACCCTCACTTTTGTTATCATCTCCAATATGGCATGATAGAATTATGCACTATAAACCCGAAGAAAGAAGAGAGAACTAAATTTGTTCTCTCTTTTACTATATAAAATTAACTTTCTGATTATTTATATAGTAAGAAAAAAATAAATGGCCAATTATACTTTTTTAGCTTGTTCCGATAACAGGCCTACTTGTATTGATGTAGGTAACTTAGTACCTGTACTAGGAGGAACTTATATTGAAGATACTAGTGGAGACAGGTATTATTACAATGGAGGCACTAGCTGTGGTACTGCTACAGAAACATGGGATGGTGATTCGGGTTATACATCTTGTATTTCATCCGATAGAGTTGAGTTTTCTTATCTTTATGAGGAATGTGGAGGTAGTGGTACAATATATGTAGCGACTGGAGACGCAACAACAAACTATGTTTTATATAGTGGAACCTGTTATGAAAAATTAGGGACAGGTATTTACACACAGAGTGGAGTAACCATTACAGGTACATTCTCAAACTGTACCTCTTGTGAAAATTCACTATTATATGATACATATAGAGTAACTTATGAACCTTGTTGTGGAGGTTCACCATTTACATCTTCATTTAATTTATCGACGACAGGAGGAACACCCACAACTGGACAAACATTTTTTAGTAGCTCAGTTTGTAATGAGATTACGGCATTACAAATAGACTCATGGAATCCTGAATTTAATTATATTAATGAACTATATGATGATTGCCCTGATTGTATATCAAATAATCCAGGAGCATCATGTACTCCAACACCAACACCTACTAATAGTCAGACACCCACCAACACACCTAGTAACACTCAAACACCAACTCAAACACCAACTCCAACTACAACACCTTCAAACACGCCTCCAACTACGGTTTGGGAAGTAAGAAATTGTTGCCCTAATAATGACGGGTCTTATGGTGGTGGTTATATAAAAATACTTTTTGATGTTAGTACCCCATTAATTGCGGGTGATGTAATTTTTAATACTGGTGGCACTGCTGTATGTCAAGAAATTGTAGGTCCGACAGCGGTTGCACCAGGTGCAACATATTCCAATCCTAATGTTTATGATAAATGTGAAGATTGTAAAAGTACAGAAAGGGTCGCGTGTACTACAAGTATTGCAAAAGGTTGTCAAACAAATGATTTATATAGTTTATATGATAATGGTACCGGCGGTGCTAATTTAATATCAGGTGTTTTAAATGAGACTTATTATTTAACTACTGGTGGTACTTTTGATATAGGCACATTATCAGATACTTGTGTTACTTTTACCACAGGTGCAACTTCTGAGACTATTTTAGGTGGTGTGACCGCAAATACAACTAACGGTTGTACTTCAGCAATATGTGAAGGATGTACACCTAACGACTTTGTATTCTTGTTAGACCAATCAGGTAGTATACCAGCGAGTGGTTGGGAATTAATGAAAGAAGGAGTTATTGAAATCATTAACTCTTTCCAAGAACTTATGGATAACGGTACCGCACAAGTGGCCGCTTATAAGTGGTCATCTTGTGGTAACGTAGACTTAATAACAGGACTAACTAGTGATTATTCAGGTGCGGTTACTGCAATATCAGGAGCAACAAAAGATGGTGGAGGAACAAAAGCCGCGCAAGCTTTTGAGGATGCGTACCCTGTGTTAACCGCATCTACAAATGTTGGTGCAGGAAGTAATATTGTAATTTTAACCGATGGTTCTATTTCTGACTTTAATACAGATAGTTGTGGTATAGGATATAGTACCACTCAGATAACTAACTCTATTAAAGCTGGATTATACGGTAACGGAGAAGTACAAAAAATAATTGCAATTGGTATTGCGAATTACCAAATTAATCAGTTAAACGCCATATCTTCAGGTCCTGAGTTTACATTTACCGCGGACCAATTTACAGACTTTACAGGGATTACGTCAGGTATAACATCTGCGATATGTTTAGACACACCTGAACCGACATCATCAGGATTTAATTTTTATAGGGCGATAACTTGTTGTAATACTGGACAATCTATGATAGTTGCATTAGATAGTGCAATAAGTGTAACGACAGGTTCTAATGGTGATGGTTTTGAATATGATGGTACATGTTGGTTATTAGCGGATTTAGTACCTGAACAAACAATAGATTACTTAACATACACTGGTGATGTTGTTAGTAATGTCTGTTCATCATCATCTAATCCTGATTGTAGTTGTAGTAGTTATGGGTATTATGAATTAGAAAGTTGTTGTGATTCTGGTACTACTATAACAGTTGGATTGACAACCACACCTAGTACGGGTGAAGGTATTGAATTTGCGGGATACTGTTTTGTATATAGTGGAAACACAGGCACTACAACACCTGTAGGTAATTATTCTAGTTTAATAAGTGATATATGTATTAGTGGTGACTGTACCACATGTCCTGATTTTACTAATAAATCTGCAGTAATAAGGGATTGTTGTACTGAGTCAATAGATGTAGATGTTGCTGCACCACTTAGTGCTAGTATAGGTGATACAGGATTTTATAACGGAGAGTGCTATAAAATAGTATCACTATCCGAAGGGGGTACGCCTGTCGATAATTTTTTACCACTGTTCCCTAATGATGGTACAGAGTGTAAAAGTTGCACTACAGTAATACCGTGCGGTGAGTCTGTTAATAATTGTGATACTTTATTTGTTTCTTCTGTTGGTGATGTTTATGCATATAATTTAACTGCAGGTACTGAATCTGTTTTATTAGCCACTTCTTTAGGTGCCACTGCAGATATTGCACATACATCTACCAAATTGTGGGTTAATAACTCTTCAAGTACTGTAAAAGAGTATGACATAACACTCTCACCATTTACAATATCATTTAATAGAAATATAACAGTTTCTGGTGGTCTAGGTACTGGTCTATCATCCACAAGTAGTAATACAACCTTAATATCTTCAGATGGTGGTAATACTTTAACAAGTCTTGACATAACAACAGATAACGCAGTAGTTACTGACATATTTGACTTTCAGACGAACCATGTTATTTCAGGTGATATAATTTTTACAAATGATGATAAATATATTATCACAACAAAGCGTACAACAGACAATAATTATTTTGTTTCACAGTACAGTAACACAGGAACTTTAGAATTTGAAATTAACCTCACAGGTACTATTACAAACCCATATGGAGCATTTATGCAAGATGGTGAAATTTATGTGTGTGGTAATGCTAATGAAATATGGCATATTAATACGGTGGACCCATACGCTTTAACACAAACAGGTACAACCACATATACAATATATGGTGCATCACAATTACAAGAATGTTTAACAACTGACTTTGAACCTAACGTTAGTACTACACCGACACAAACGCCGACTCAAACACCCACACCAACACAAACTCCTTCTAACACCCAAACACCAACCAATACTCAAACACCAACCAACACTCAAACACCTACGAATACAGTTACTCCTACAAACACACCAACTAACACTCAAACTCCGAGTAATACGCAGACACCTAGTAATACACAAACACCTAGTAATACGCAGACACCATCTAATACGCAAACACCAACTCAAACACCTTCTAATACGCAAACACCATCTAATACACAAACGCCTAGTAATACTCAAACACCAACTCAAACTCCGAGTAATACTCAGACTCCATCTAATACGCAAACACCTAGTAATACGCAAACACCAACTCAAACTCCATCTAATACCCAAACACCTAGTAATACCCAAACACCTAGTAATACTCAAACACCAACTCAAACTCCGAGTAATACTCAGACTCCATCTAATACACAAACACCTAGTAATACGCAAACACCAACTCAAACTCCATCTAATACACAAACACCTAGTAATACTCAAACACCAACTCAGACTCCATCTAATACCCAAACACCTAGTAATACTCAGACACCTTCAAATACGCAAACACCAACTCAAACTCCATCTAATACCCAAACACCTAGTAATACTCAGACACCTTCAAATACACAAACACCAACTCAAACACCTTCAAATACGCAAACACCTAGTAATACACAAACACCATCTAATACCCAAACACCTAGTAATACTCAGACACCTTCAAATACACAAACACCATCTAATACCCAAACACCTAGTAATACTCAGACACCTTCAAATACACAAACACCAACACAAACACCATCTAATACCCAAACACCTAGTAATACTCAGACACCTTCAAATACGCAAACACCTAGTAATACACAAACACCAACTCAAACTCCATCTAATACTCAGACACCTTCAAATACGCAAACACCTAGTAATACACAAACACCATCTAATACCCAAACACCAACTCAAACACCTTCTAATACGCAAACACCAGGAGCATCACTAAGTCAAACACCAACCCAAACACCATCTAATACACAAACACCAACTCAAACTCCGAGTAATACGCAGACACCTAGTAATACACAAACACCTAGTAATACGCAGACACCATCTAATACCCAAACACCAACTCAAACGCCTTCTAATACGCAAACACCATCTAATACACAAACGCCTAGTAATACTCAAACACCAACTCAAACTCCGAGTAATACTCAGACTCCATCTAATACGCAAACACCTTCTAATACCCAAACACCATCTAATACCCAAACACCATCTAATACTCAAACACCAACTCAAACTCCATCTAATACACAAACGCCTAGTAATACACAGACACCCTCTAATACCCAAACACCAACTCAAACGCCTTCTAATACGCAAACACCATCTAATACACAAACACCAACTCAAACACCATCTAATACACAAACGCCTAGTAATACGCAGACACCCTCTAATACCCAAACACCAACTCAAACGCCTTCTAATACGCAAACACCAGGAGCATCACTAAGTCAAACACCAACACAAACACCATCTAATACACAAACACCAACTCAAACTCCGAGTAATACGCAAACACCTTCTAATACACAAACACCTAGTAATACGCAGACACCTTCTAATACACAAACACCAACTCAAACTCCATCTAATACACAAACGCCTAGTAATACCCAAACACCAACTCAAACGCCTTCTAATACGCAAACACCTTCTAATACTCAAACACCATCTAATACCCAAACACCAACTCAAACTCCATCTAATACACAAACGCCTTCTAATACGCAAACACCAGGAGCATCACTAAGTCAAACACCAACCCAAACACCTTCTAATACACAAACACCAACTCAAACTCCGAGTAATACACAGACACCTTCTAATACACAAACGCTTAGTAATACCCAAACACCAACTCAAACGCCTTCTAATACGCAAACACCTTCTAATACCCAAACTCCATCTAATACGCAAACACCTTCTAATACCCAAACACCAACTCAAACGCCTTCTAATACGCAAACACCTTCTAATACGCAAACACCAGGAGCATCACTAAGTCAAACACCAACACCAACATTAACTCCATTAACAACTATAAAACATAATGTAATTGCTTGTTGTTCACCATTAAATGATACAAGTAAGGCACCTGTAAAGTCTCTTTGGGAAATAACAATAACAAGTGGACCTATACCAGTATCGGGTGATACATTTACCTATGGTGATGCATGTTACAATATTTTAGAATCTGCAACGGGAACACCTACATTTAATATAACTGACCCTGTAATGGTTGGTACTGATTGTGAAAGTTGTAAATCTGCAATTGGGCAAGAATGTATAACAGATGTCTTAATAGGATGTAATACCGGTACAATATATAGAATTTATAACAATGATTTAAGTTTATATGTTACAGGTGTCACAGGAAATACAGTAAATATATATCTTGAAGACGGAACAGTTTTAATACCAAGCGGAGGTCAACCTGAAAACTGTTTTACTTTCGGATATGGAGTTACTGAAGAAATTATAATTGGAGAAGTTAGTACTATAAGTGGACAATCTTGTGTAGATATCGTATGTTCCGTAACTCCAACAATTAGTTTATCTAGTACTCCAACACCAACATTAACACCAACATCATCAATAACGGTAACACCTACTAATACACCTGCATCTCCATCAGTAACACCTAGCATTACAAGTACACCTTCAGTTACACCAACAATTACTGTCACACCATCAATAACACCTTCAGATTTAACTTGTGAAGATTTTTCTTTTGAAGTTACAGTAACCGCTCTAGCGGCATCACCATCGGTCACACCTACACCTACAATTACACCATCACAGCAAAGAAATACTAGTGGTGAAACTGTTGTGTTTGTTATTGATAGTGGATATTTTGAATGTGGAGATATTATTAAGTTGCAAGATTGTACTGATAACTCTGAATATTACTATGTAAACGGACCTATATTCTATAACGGTACTAAATTAGTAATTAATGATATATTCACCGCACAGTTAAATGGTGAAGAGAAATGTGTTAAATACCATTCGAATACTAATGGCTCATCTACACACTTTATACAAAATGTATCTCAAATACATAGTGTATGTTGTGTTGCGTCACCCACACCAACACCGTCAATAACTCCATCTGTAACACCATCAGTTACACCTACAGTTACACCATCTGTTACACCTAGAAGTGGTGTTTCGTATGTTTATACATCTTGTACTACAAATAATATGATAGTACAAACAAGTGAGACTCCTAATGTTGTTTCAGGTCAAACATTTAATTATAATACATCTTGTTGGACATATGTTGGTTACTTTACAAACCCTTATACAACACCTTCAGGTTACATAAGAACTAATTACAACGGAAATTATTTTGGAACTCCATCAACAGGAAGTATATTTAATACGTGTGAAGACTGTGTAAGTACTCCAATATCACAAACACCATCACCGACACCATCATTAACACCATCAAACACACCGTCAATAACTACCACACCATCAAACACACCGTCAATAACTACCACACCATCTTTAACACCTACACCATCAACATCACCACCACAAGAAGTTATAGTTGATTTTGATGTGACTTATGATAGTGGTTCTACAATAGCGACTTATATATTCACAGCTTCTGAAGTTTTGAATAGTGATTTAAGAATTAATTTTGACAATATATTATACGATGAAGTAAATAAGTCAGACGTTAAAATTGAAAGTTTTGTTGATATACTTAGAGGTGAAATTTCTGGTAGTACCACACGAACAGTAAGTGAGGATTATAATAGAATAGAACCATATAACGTATCATATGAAAATATAGTAACTTCAGGTTCATCAGTTAATGTGAGTACTATAAACAAATATAGTAGCGTTATATTTCTAAATAAAAACAAACCTTTAACTGTGTATTATCGGTTTGTTGATTGTTGTGAAATCGGATATTATAAAAATTTGATTGTAGACGCGAATTCTTCTTGGGTGACTAATGGATATGGAGTTATAATAGACGGTGTTTGTTATAAACCTAAAAAATTTGGTGGGGATGGTTCGGATGGAGAGTTTTACGGTCCCGACTTTAAAAACTGTAAAGAAGAAAGAAGATGCGAGTCTTGTCCATCGGTTACTCCTAGTGTTACACCTTCCATAACTCCAACAATTTCAATAACACCTAGTTTAACTATAACACCAAGTAGTGAATATTACTTATCATGTGATTCATATATGGCATCATCAACACCTTCTGTTACACCTTCTGAAGGTATAACCGCATCAGTTACACCCTCACCAACAACAACGCCAACAGTAACTCCAACACTAACAGTAACTCCAACATCAACAGTAACCCCAACTAATACAACAACACCGTCTACTACTATGACACCATCGATAACACCTACACCTACAACTTCACAGGTTATAACAGAAACTTTTGAGGTTAGGAATGATGGTAATAGTAGTTATAATATAGACGGTGACCTAAATCCAACAATATCACTTGTTAGAAGACTAACTTATGTGTTTAACATAAATGCGTCTGGTCATCCTTTCTATATAAAGACAGCGACAGGTACTGGTACTGGTAATCAATATAACGATGGAGTGACTAACAACGGTACGGATAGTGGAACAATAATCTTTACTGTACCATCAGACGCACCTTCACAACTTTATTATCAGTGCTCAGTTCATTCTAGTATGAATGGTAGATTTGCAATAACTGATAATCCTGTTGGTGGTTCATCACCCTCATCAACTCCAACACCGACAATTACACCATCTACAACAACAGGAGATAAAACTATTTATGTATATTACCCTAATTTATAATGGCTACTCAAGTAAATATATCTTCAATAGTTGGTACACCACCATATAGTGTATGGGTATGTGATGTTTGCGGTACTAATGAAACATGTGTCTATATAGATTACACATCATCTAATTCATTTTCTTTTACGTTACCATACGAATTTGAAAGTTTAACAGGATATTGCGTCAAAGTTATAGATGCAGAATCTTGTGAACAGTGTGGTTGTTTTGGTAACTCAGTATCAAATACACCAACACCTTCAGTTACAACGTCAATAACTCCTTCAATATCAATTTCTTTAACACCTACCAATACTATAACGCCGACACAAACACCATCTAATACTCAAACACCCTCTAATACACAAACACCTGCAGCATCAGAAAGTATAACACCAACTCCATCAAATACGCAGACACCATCTAATACTCAAACACCCAGTAACACTCAAACACCATCTAATACTCAAACACCATCTAATACTCAAACACCTGGTGCCTCACTAAGTCCAACACCGACCCAAACTCCAAGTAATACTCAAACACCCAGTAACACTCAAACACCATCTAATACCCAAACGACAACCCAAACACCTAGTAATACTCAAACACCTGGTGCCTCACTAAGTCCAACACCGACCCAAACTCCAAGTAATACCCAAACACCTAGTAACACACAGACTCCGAGTAATACACAAACACCTTCCAATACGCAGACTCCAAGTAATACACAAACACCAACTCAAACACCTAGTAACACTCAGACTCCTAGCAATACTCAAACACCATCTAATACCCAAACGACAACCCAAACACCTAGTAATACTCAAACACCTGGAGCCTCACTAAGTCCAACACCGACCCAAACTCCAAGTAACACTCAGACTCCAAGTAATACCCAAACTCCAAGTAACACACAGACTCCAAGTAACACACAGACTCCAAGTAATACACAAACACCAACTCAAACACCTAGTAACACTCAGACTCCTAGCAATACTCAAACACCATCTAATACCCAAACGACAACCCAAACACCAAGTAATACTCAAACACCTTCCAATACCCAAACACCAACACAAACTCCGAGTAATACTCAAACACCAAGTAATACTCAAACACCTTCCAATACCCAAACACCAACACAAACTCCGAGTAATACTCAAACACCAAGTAATACTCAAACACCTTCCAATACCCAAACACCAACACAAACTCCGAGTAATACTCAAACACCAAGTAATTCATTAACACCTACACCTACACCTTCAAATGAAGAAGAACCGGCAAATGCTTATTCTTTCTATGATTGTTGTAATGACACTTACTTCACAGTATTAACAGGAGGTACATTAGACCCTCAATTTAATTCTAATCCTGTAACTATAGGTACTACACAACAGTTTAGTACTAATAATTCACCGTTTGTAAGTAGTAAGTGTTATGAGAGGGTTAATTATAGTTCTTCTTATACTGAATACAATTTAACAACAGGTTTTTGGTTGTGGGGCGGTGCGTCATATACTGACTGTGTTGATTGTGTTACAACCGCAGGGTCTAGTGCTGATTGTGTAGAAAATTTAGTATCACTAAGTGGGTGTTGTGATGGTAGTGTACATAAGGTAGATGTTGCAAATAATCCTCCTGAAATAGGTGAAAGTGCGGTATTAACAAGTCAGTTTATACAGCCTGGAGATAACTCTCTTGTTGTGAATGCTTGTTACGTTAGAATTCCATACGATGCTGGACACACACAAGGACCAACTACTGTTTATTTCACTTATGGTGATACATACACTGACTGTGATGATTGTACACTAAAAAATACATGTCCTTCCAATACACCAACACCTACGCAAACACCTACGCAAACACCAACTCAAACACCAACTCAAACAATGACACCAACACCAACACCATCTGTAGACTATGACGCATTTATAATAACACCATGTTGTGATAATATGACGGCAACTACATTAACAAATGCAAGTATACCATCGTCATACGGATTAACTAATGGAGATGTTGTATCATTAGATAATATCTGTTATACGATAGTATCAGGTATAGGTAGTTCTTCAAACTATCCTTCATCTATTGTAACCTATGTAGATGAGACAACCTGTGTTCAAGATACGGATAACGAAGACTGTGTATATTCATATGAAACATGTTTATCAACATATTTAGGTATACCATTGTCTGACCTTGAAGATTTGATGATAAATCCACCTAAGGTGAATGTTCAAGACAATCAAATTTATTCACCGGGGACTAATAAGACATGGGGTCAATACATATCATCAACAACTACTCAGCTGCGAATTACAGATTGTTACACCGCAATAGCGTATGATAATAGTTTACCTTTAAGAAGTTTTGAAATTGATGAAAATGGTAGCACATGTGGTGCTACGGGTAAGTGTGATAGGTCTTACATCTTATTAGAGTCTTGTGGTAATGGAAACGTATTCGTAGGTTCATTTAGTTACGCGGTACTTACAGGTAGTAGTATTACTACAGGTGATACTATATACGCACCGGCACTATTTGGGACTACCATAGCAAACGTTGATAATGCACCCCAGACAGTCTTAGGTCAAACTACAGGTTCTTGTTATACAGTGATAGGAGGAACTACAAGTAGTATAAGTGTACCTCAAGACGTTGCTGATGTAGGAACCGACTGGAGTCTTTCAACCAAACAGTTTAGTACTCAGTCATCTTGTAGTGATGGTGATTGTGGATGTAAGACTAACTTTACAGTTACTAATACGGGTGGTCCGGGAACGACATTCTCAGTTAAGAAGTGTGACGGAACGACATATACCGTAGGTCCACTTCCTAGCGGGGGTTCTGTAACAGTAAGTGATTGTATAGACATGAATTCATTTTGGTTATCAGCAAGAATTGCAGGTCATTATAATGAGGTTGAAATATCAGGTAGTTACGATAATTGTTAAAAAACAATATTTATAATATATGGCAACAATAACTCAAAATAATTGTGATATTTCTAATCTAAGACCGTTAGAGGTTGTTTGTAATTCTACAAACGCATCTAGTCCTGAAACACAGGATGGTAGTATACAATTATATATTAACGGTGGAACTTCACCTTATACTGTAACTTGGACTAACGGTTCTAGCGGTACTTACATAGGAAACTTACAATCAGGAAACTATACTGCAACTGTTACTGATTATTATGGTGATTACACCAAAACAATAACGTGTACTGTTGGAAATAATACTTTCTATTTAGATGAATTTGTAAAATGCTCTGACAATTTCAACCCCAATATATTTGTTTTTTATGATGGTACATCTTTAGATGCTACAAAAGCATCACAGGCTTCGGAAAGTATCAGGACATGGTACCAAACCAAAAAATCTAATGGTTTCGGTGGATTACTTTATGAGGGAGTTATAGGTTTAGAAAACCGTAATTCAGAAAATTGGTTATGGTGGGCAACTTACCCATATTTAGGTTCATTGACAGGAGGGACACTTTCAGATAATATTGCAGAAATAAAATCGTTTGGACTAAGTGGTGAATCGGTGAATAACTCAAAATACAATCCATCGTGGTGTCAATCTGACGATAACGGAAAGTGTGTACCAAATAATCCTTCATTTAATTTTAGTAATGATATTGCAGGTTCATTAAATTCTGACATATATAAAAGAATAAATAACGGTTTTACACTAACAGGTCCTTATGGTAGTAATGACACAAGAAGTATGGGTGTACCTTTCTCCGTAAATAGTTCTATAATAGATGAAAATCAAAATGTGTATGGAGATTTTATAGGTGGAGATTTAAATTATGTGTGTATTATAGTAACTGATGAGTCTAACGGTAATACAGGTTTATATCACGGAGATATCGGATTAGATGGTTTTGGTGATATAGATAAAGATGACTTATTCACCAACCCATTTGTTTTAACAGGTACGGGTTGGAGTGCGACAACTACACAAGAACCATCAAATAGATTTACTCACGATTATGAATCTTTCTTAAAAGTGTGGGAAGACATAAAAAATCAAGGAGGTAGATTTGAAGGATTTATATACCCTGTTATTGAAGATAAAGTTGATGAAATACCTTTCTTACAACATGTTGTTGCTGCGGTTGAAGGTGAAACAATTTCTGATAGTGAGTTTGAAGAAAAATACGGTACAACAATAACTGATGTCGGACCACAAAATTTAAATTTAAGTGCATTAACGACCACTAATGTTTATAGTGCTATGACTGCGACAACGGCCTATCAAAACTTAAATCCCGTATATCAAAATGGGGCAGGATTAAAAAACTTTGATTGGATAGCTAATCCAAATGTCGAGAGTTTCCAAAACGGAGTTATTGATAATAATTTAAATGAATTTTTCTCAGGTATTACATTATCTAATACTAAAATTTATACAACACCTATTGATAACTTAATAGAAGATAAAATATATAAATTTTCGGGATTTAGTGGTTGTTACTCATACGAACAAAGACTTTTATCCACAGGACAAGATTACTCAGGTTTAACAGTAGTGAACGTTTATGATGAGTGTTTATTATGTCAACCTTCACCATCAAACCCAATATTTCAACCTACACTTTGTTTGAATAATAGTGAAGTTCAATATGAATTCACACCTAGTGGTACAGATGTAAATGATTATTTTGTATGGGAAAATACTGATAATAATTTAACTTTATCATATAATACTACATTAAATAGATGGGAGGTAACACCGTGGTCAAATGTTGGGTTAGGTTATATGGTTAGAGCAATAAATGAGACTATACCAACAGGAGGATTTACTAATTTAGGTAATCCTAGTCAAACTACTTGGACTATGGTTGAGGGTGTATGTGAAGGATTACCATTAGAACTAAGCTCACAAACCGCAGATGAAAGTTGTAGAGGAACTGGTAATGGTTCGGTTATTTTAACTGCTGAAGGTGGAGTACCACCATATCAATATAGAATACAAAACGTATCACCATATCCTAGTTATAGTGTTGTTGGTATATTTAACAATTTAAGTAGCGGTAATTATTTAGGAGAAGTAATAGACGATAACAGTACAACAACATCACATGTATTTACTATTAATCAAGGAGACACTCCGATAGACTATGAAGTTAGTTTAACATTTAGTTTAGTCAGCTCAGTACCTGGTAGTCCACTAATAACATGGAACTATGGAGTACAAGTCCAACCAACACCACCACCAAACGTAACAATAAACATGTCATTAGTTCTAACTCATACACAAAAACATAGAGATAGTGGTTTAGCTACGTTTAGTCAGATACATACTATAACCAAAAATGGAAATTTAAACATACCTTATAATACATCTACAATAGTTAGTAGTACAACACCGACTCCGTGTACTATAGAAAATGTAAATTTAATAACAGATGTATTTACACAGACTACTAATAATATTACGTTTACAAGTGGAGACTCAATAACGGGAAGTGTGACACAAAATATTCCGACTATTGACGGATTAAATTCTTTTTGTAATCAAGACTGTAGAATGAGGGCTGAGTATGAAACATTATTAAAAGTAATAAACGTTAGTGTTGAAGGAACAAATTGTGATTCGGCAACATTCTCAAATATACCTACAGGTGCCACAGGAAGTGCTTCCGATTGTTTATCAGCACAACCATAAAATGAATGTAATAATATTTATTATCAATGGGATATATTATTAAAGATACAGCGGCCTTACTAACGACAAAACTAACAGACGCTGCTAGAAAAAAAATGTCTGAAGGTAGGTTTAACATTTCCTATTTTCAGATTGGTGATAGTGAAGTGTGTTATGATTGTATTGATGGAGAAGATTTAACTTCAGGAATGGTAATAGAAAGTGAACATAATGCACAGAATTTATCACCTGTACCCGAAAAAAATAAGTCTAATATAAAATACCCAATTAAAGTCACTTCTACGTCTACAAGTACTTTTGGTATACCTATTAATTCTTCATATGTAGATAATATATACAACACTGCAGCACCTAGAGGGTTTTTTAATACAGGAAGTAGTAGTAACTATAATAGTGTCTTGGTATCTTCAGCTTATACTATAAACCCTAACT
>UEXM01001853.1_pt1 | contig 16320 bp, 25 predicted proteins | sample 1796661 | NCBI WGS metagenome assembly UEXM01 (sample SAMEA4772469, study PRJEB27181) | metagenome | reverse complement strand
CAAAATATCAAACCAATTACTTTGAATACCAGGTTCTCTATAAAAAGTATGAGTAAAATAAAATTTGTTATCAGGCCATTTAGTCATAAAATCATTATAGTACCAAGGAAAATTATCTCCCATAATAATATTATTAAGTTTATTAAACTCTTCTGTTTCTAAAAAATTATCTATTACTTGAATGGCCATCCTAAATTCCATATTACTAAACTTTTTCGTTCTCCACTTTTAACTGGACATACCCTATGCCAAACAAACGAAGGAAACACAACTAAAGATCCTTTAGGTAATATTTGCTTACATTTAACTGGTTTTCTAGGTTTGTCAGGATCTAAATTTCTAAAATCAAATTCTAGCTCACCGCCTTTATATTCTTTAGGGTCTGATAATGTAACTGTAACAGATAGTTTTCTAATTTTACCATGAGTTGGATCACCTTGTTGTCGTTGATAAGTTTGATCCCAACTATCACAATGCCAATCATAATATTGGCCTTTTGTATATTTTGTAAATTGACAAGCTTCTGAATGATCCCATTGAAAATTCCAACCAGCACTTGTGTTTGCTGTATGGACATAAGGTTGTATTTCTTTATATATCCATCTATCACTCATCCATACAATATTAGAATCTCTTTTCTTTTTTAAATCTTTTATTTGTTTTTGATTTAATTTTTTTGCATCACCATAACCACCAGTGACTGCCATTTGATCTTGTATAGATTTTCCATATTTTGCAATGTCATCACATATTCTATGCGGAATAGCTGATTCAAAATACCAGTAATAATTTGTTAAGTTCATATGTCTTTATAAACTTAATATAGCACCTGTTAAATGGTTGTCAATATTAAGAAGAAACTGTAAATGTTCCTGATACTGTAAAACTCGCTGCTGTTTGACATCCTGGCACAGGTGCAGTTGAATTAGTTCCTGGTGCAATAGATATTCTAGGTGCTGCTGCATTTGGATATCTTAAAACAACTACTCCAGATCCACCAGTTCCAGTGTTTGAAGGAGGTGCAGATTCACCATTTCCTCCACCGCCACCACCTCTATTAACTATTCCATTACTAGAAGAAGGTGCTGTTGTTGGTCCTGTTCCTGGAACTCCTGCTCCACCAGTTCCGCAAGGAGAACCTGCTCCCGCTGATCCTGGGTTGTATGCTCCACCGCCACCACCGCCAGCGTAAGATAGTGGTGAACCTGAAATCTCCATACCTGTTAAACCAACCCCACCAGCTCCACCACCGCCACCAGTTCCTGAAGAAGATGTTCCAACTCCGCCTTTTCCACCGCCACCAGAAGCTGCATAGTTTCCTGGACCTGCACCACCACCATTATTTCCTTGAGGTCCTCCAAGTGCTGTTGGTATGGCTGGTGTATTACCTGCTGATCCAGTTCCTTGGTGTCCTCCACCTGCTCCTGATCCACCTGTACCACATCCACCTGGACCTGGTCCATGTCCACCACCTGAAGCTGTTCTACAAACAGTTGCTACAGATCCTGGTTGACCTACTATTGTTGTATTAACACCTTTTCCTCCTGATCCACCAGCACCAATTGTAACATCATATACTCCTGTATCAAATTCTATTCCTGCTGCATTTGGATTACCATATGAATATACTAATCCACCAGCACCTCCGCCACCGCCAATACCACCACGTCCTGAACCACCACCAGCTAGTATCATATAATCTACTGTAAATGGATTAACTACTGTTCCATCTGGCCATGTTCCAGAAGTTCTTGCTGAATATACACTTTGCATTGACCACACACCAGCAGCTTTATTTATTTCTTTTACGATTACTATTCCTGAGCCACCACTACCACCTGCATATGCAGGTCCATTACTATAATAATTTCCTTGACCACCACCGCCACCACCAGTGTTAGTACAACCAGCAGCACCAATTCCAACAGCAACATTACCACCGCCACCGCCACCACCGGGTCCAGGAAAACCAGCACCTGTGTTTGTGTTTGCATCATTTCTTACACCACCACCACCGCCACCACCATAAACTGCAGGGCTTCCTGTTATTGTAACTGTTTTACCATCTCCACCTTTACCTTTAGCTGTGCAGCTACATTCTGGAAATCCATTTGTTCCAGCAGTACCGGCACCACCACCGCCCCCTGCTCTATAATTATTTCCACTAGAAGTATTGTTAGGTTGTGTAATATAAGCACCTGTTCCACCAGGATTACCTTGACATGCTGTTCCAGTACCTCCTGAAGAACCACTTGGATTACCATCTGGATTACCACCACCCCCAGAACCACCTGGGTTATTTCCATAACCACCACCGATTGCTGTTTGCACTGAAGGCGAACATACAGTAGAATTTGTTCCATTATTTTGAGAACCTCTTCCACCTGCTCCACCACCTCCAACTACAACTGCTAATGTTGAACCACCAGAAGTTACATTTGTACAAGTTTCTAAAACACCACCACCGCCGCCACCACCAGCACCGCCTTGAGGTCCAGAGTTCATGTATCCTCCTGAACCACCACCAGCTACAATTACAGTTTGAATTACTGCAGTTCCTGGAGATAATGTAATATTTCCGGATGCTGTTTTAGTTGTAGTTGTACCCTTCCCAAAAGAAGTTTTATTTACTTTACCAATTATTCCGCCATTTGTTCCGGCCATTTAAGTCTCCTATGCGGACACCCAAGCTGTGCCGTTCCAATCGTAAACTGTTGGTGTTTCCGCTTCGTCGTTTGATTTAAGTGCTTCCCAACCTTGTGTGTTGTCAGCGTTGTATTTTGTTTCGTTCCATGAAATAATATAAAAAATTCTTAAAGGATCTCCTACAGCATAATCATTTACTCTTTGTCCTGCTTGTTCATGACCTTCTGGATATACATCATTATCAATATCTTCTTGTGTATATGTATCTGTTTCATGTTCAAAATAGATTACTGTTGGAAAAGTTATAGGTGCTTGCCAATCATCGCTTGCATCTAATGACCATGAAGCGTGAGGTTGAGATACTAAAAATTTATCTTTTACAGGATCATACACCATTCCTATGCCTGCATATTGTTTTCTAAAATTATGATTATAAGAAGTTTGTTTCCAAATTCCACCTTTAAAAAAGTCAATACACCATGTTTCTCCATCAACGTGCATATCTGAAGGAACACAGTCATTTCCAACAACTACAACTCTTTTAACAATTTGTTGCTCATCTGATGTAAAACCTGTTGGATCAACTTTTGTTTCTAATTCTGCGAAATGTGCCATATTTATACTCCTCTAATATTTTATATTTTACTTTAAACTTATTGTCAATATTCTTTAATTAGTCCAAGTACCAGCTTTTACGTTTTCATAAACTGATTCCATACTCCAAACACCTGGTGCTTGTGCGGGACTTCCAAGTTCTTTTACAATAACTATACCTGGGCCACCATTACCACCACTTCCTGGTCCACTATTACCACCACCGCCACCACCAGTATTTGTTCCTCCTGCTGTTCCAGCCCCACCTGTGTTTCCGGCTCCGCCACCACCAGTTCCACCAGCTCCATTAGGTCCAGGTTGAGGTACATATGTTGATCCGCCACCACCGCCAGCAAAAGCTGTAATAGGTTGACCAGGATAACATCCTGATAAACAAACTCCTGCTCCACCAGGACCAGCATTAGAAGGTGAAGTTCCTGCAGTACCAACCGCTCCTGCTCCACCACCGCCACCACCAGCATAACCGGGTTCAGCACCTGTACCAGATCCTCCAGCATTTCCTTGATTACATGGTTGTGCGGGAGTATTTGCTGCTCCACCAGGAGGACCATTAGATGATCCACCTCCAGAACCTCCAGCACCACCAGCTCCAGCACCAGCTCCAGCACCATAACCACCACCAGAAGCTGTATAAGTTGTACATGCTATAACAAATGTAGAAACACTACCTACATTTCCATTAGCAGCAGCTGTACCAGCTCCACCTGCACCTATAGTTACAGGAAAAGGACTAGATACACTTATGCATGATAAATTTCTTAAACCACCAGCTCCACCACCACCAGAACCAGATCCACCAGGATTAGTTCCTCCACCAGCTCCTCCTCCAGCAACTATTAAAATATTAGCTTTTGTAGTTGTTCCTTGTACGGTGTGAGTTCCAGTTGCAGTGACTGATGTAATTGTGTCTGCTACTGCGGGTGTAACTGTTTGAGTAGGTCCGATAATTCCGCCATTTGCCATAGCTTGTTACCCCCTATGATATTACGTCGTATGATACAAATAAATCAAGATCACCCGCCGCACTCGCTCCACCTTTTAAAATATCACCTTCCATTAAATAGATTGGCGTATCTAATATAACTAACGTTGCGTCAGCGGGAACTGAAACTGTTTTTGCTAAGTAAACTGTTGCGTCTGCTCCAGTTAATGTAACTCCTGCTGCACCACTTCCTAAACCATCAACAAATAAATCTACGCTTGCTGCACTTGATCCATCTACGTTTGCTACTGTAATTCTATTTACTTTAACGATAACACCTGATCCACTAACTGTTAGTAAAGTGTCAGTTGCAGTAGCTGATAAATTAAAACCAGCATTTCCGCCGTTGATTGTTGCTACGTTTACTATATTTGGGTTTGCCATAATTTAATTCCTTTTAGTTATTTAACCGAAAATCATTGCCATTGCAATAGCTTTTCCTGTTGATACTCCTGCTGATCCAAAACTTACAACACCAGAACCGTTAGTTATTAATGCTTGATTTGCTGTGCCATCTGCTGATGGTAAAGTATAGGCTGGTTGAGCTCCTGTAGTGCTTGGAAAACCAGAAGAAACTATATCTGTTCCATTATGAAAACATAAAACAGTTCCACCCGTAGGTATTAAAATACCTGTTTGACCTGTTACTTTAAATGTTATTGTATTAGCTGCAGAACTTCTTGTTGTATTATCTACAATAATAAAAGGTTTTTCAATATTTGCATTAGGGTCTCCAGCTTGAGCCGCAATATCTAAAACTCTAGATCCACCAGTAGTTCCTGATAAATTAATCCACATAGCTCTACCATCATAAGTTCCTGTAGATCCATCTGGAATAGTTAAAGTTCTATCTGCTGTTAATGCTACATCAATATACCCTAGAGTATTCATGATGAAATTTAAATTATTATTTGTATTCGTTCCCCATGTACCAGCGTTTTCGCCGGTTGCCATTAATTGAATACCAAGACTATTATATGTTGAAGCCATAATTTTTTTCTCCTAAGCCACGTTTACGTTTGTATACGATGTATTACTACCAGTGTCAACATTTCCATAATGCAAAATACCAAACTCTGGGTTTAATGTAGCAGTTAATCCAAATCCAGTCAATCCTATAGTCATATCTGCAGGAGTAATAGCACCTACGGAAGCAGTCATAGCACCTGGAGAAACAGCCCCTACAGCCATATCATCTGGAGTAATTGTACCTACTGAACCTGTTACAGCTTGACCTGTAAGTTCAATTTTTACCTGTGTTGCTTCAATTAAATTTCCAACGTCTGTAGATATTGAAAAACTAGGCAAACCAACATTTACATCAGCATTTTGATTAACAGTTAAACTTCCTAAACTTGCTGTTGTTAGTAAACTAGGCATTCCAACTTCTGTGTCTGCCTCAGAGTTAACTCCTAAAACTCCTTGTGCTACACTAACTTGTTGACCTGTTAGAGAAACTTCAAAATCAAAAGTAGTTGTAGGAGCACCTACAACTGTTTGAATTTGGAAACCAGTTAATGCTTCTCCTATAACTGGAGTTAATGTTCCTACTGATATACTTGCCTCTTGGCCTGGTAAAACTTCTTTAGCTGCATTAACACTACCCCAACCGTTTTCACCCCATTCTAAAGTACCCCAACCAGGGAATTGAGTAGCAACAACTCCAGCTGCGTTTTCCGCTACAGTCATTGCTTGACCAGTTAAAGTTACAGTTTCATCACCTTGATCATTCCATTCGTTTTCTCCCCATGTAAGTGCACCCCAAGTATTACTTGTAATATCTACAATTCCTCCCATAGAAATTCCATGTACCCAACATGCAAAATAAAAATCAGTAATAGTAGCAGGAGTAATTTCTATGTATCTTGTTGTTGCTGCATTAAATGTTGTCGTGTTTGTGTAATCAGATTGATTAGATGATCCATCTAAATAATAAGTTACACCTGAAGAAATAATTCCACCTCTCATTGTAACAGTGCTAGTGCTATTTGAAGTAGTAAAAATTAAAGGATGATTATCGTTTGAAGAAGCTGATTGATCTAATCTTACTGTTGCACCTTTAACCCACGGAAAAGTAAAACTTGAAGGTTGAGATCCATCAAAATAATAAACATTACCCGAACCACCTACAAGATACTGTGTACCTGTTGCGACTGTGACTGTGATTGTAGTATCAGCCATAAGGACTTAACTCCTTATGATGTTATTCTCAGAATTGCTGCTGATGTACTTGCTGTTGGAAACTCAATAGAAAAAGTTCCATTAGAAACTGTTTTAGCTCCACCAAATGAAACAACACATACTGATCTGTTAGTTGTAAATCCAGTAACTGCAGTTGTATTGTAAATTAAACAACCATGTGTTGTAAAAGTTGCTGACGTCCAAGACGTACCGTTTGCTGTAGATAAATCTGCAAAGTCTGTAAAACTTGTTGTAGTTGAAGAAGTTCCAGTTACACCTAGATTAGTTAAAGCTTTTCCGCCAGAAGCATAACCAGATGAAGTTGTTGTTACTTCATATGTGTTTGTTGGATCTGCTGATGGATCACTAGCTACTGTCCATGTAGTAGTCGTACCATCTAAATTTGCTGATGCTGATGAATACAAAGCTAATTTAAATGCATTGCCAGCTGGTGTTTGACCTGATGTATTAAAGTTATGTCCACCTTTAAATAGTTCTGCTTTAAATGTGTTAGTTACTGCTGATGTTATAGCCATAATTTTTTTCTCCTAATCCCTTTTACTTCGAAGGTGAAGGCGAGTCAATATATAATCTGATAGTTCCATCGTCATAATCATCTCTTCGTCTTCTTCCAACTTGCTCAATTGCAAACTTTTCAATCTCATTATTATATCTTTGTTCGTAGTATGTCAACATATCCGTAGGACCTTTTAAGAAGCCATAAGCTTCTACTAAACAAGCATATAAGAGTCCATTTGGGAAATTTACACTTAAATAATTAGTTGTATTACTGCTCGATAAACCATTAGGTCTTTTAGTAAAATTAACTTGAAAAGTGTAAGTTTTATCGGGTGTTGGAGCAAACATAATTGTTCCAGATGTAGAATCTGTATTTCCTGTCATTGTATATGTAGTTCCAAACATAGCATAATATTTAGGTAAACCTCTTCCTGTTGTTTCACTATTACCCGCATCTGAAAATTTATTATACTCATTTAAAAAAGTAACATCTCTTTTTTCTAAATATACTTGAGTGTCCGGTGTAGTATCGTCTTCAGTAATTTGAATAGATCGAATAGCTAAAGCTCCAGCTGGAGCATTGATATATTGTTGTCCAATAACTAAAGAACCTGTTTGAGATTTTCTATCAGAGTCCATATTTAAATCTCTCATACATCTTAAACATGCATTACCAATAAACTGATCTGTAATTGTAGAAGTAAATACAGAAGTATCTACCTCAGTGTAATTTTGAATTGCTGTGGTTAAAGTTGCGTATGTGAATCCGTCGTCTACAAATGCCATATTACTGTGGTCCTATCGTTTTTAATGTTACTGGTCCTGAGGATGTATTATATCCTCCTCCACCAATTTGTCCAGTAGTTGCTGTATCAGTTCCACCTTGATCTGAAGTATCTGTATTATAGTTATTTAACGGATCTTTTAGACATCTTATAGTATCACCTGCTGTATGAGATACACCTGTAGATCCAAAAGAACCTCTTACAACTCCATCTAATACATTATTAGTAATACCGGTATAAGCAATTAATTCTGCTGCAATAATAACTGCATTAATCGGTGTTCCATCAGGAAAAAAATTTACACTTCCTGGTGTACGAGGACTCTCTACTTTAAATCCAGTAGAACTTGTTAATGTAATTCCAGTTGTTTGAGTAGCATCAATAGTTCCAACAAGAGTTGTTGTAATATTTGTATAAATTCCAGGAGTAATTTTATGTCCTGAAGCATCACAAATTTGAGCCCCACTAATTCCATCAATTGCAGCTATATTATTAAACGCACCTGCAATTCCTGGTGGTCCTCTAAATCTAACATAACTTGCATGATTTCTTCCGTGATTATCTTCAAAAACATTTATTATAGAACTTCCTGCTGCATAAGTTGTTAATGGATTAAAACTTAAAGATCTTAATGCACTAGATGCTGGTTGTTGTGGTCTTGTAGTAGGTAAAGCTGTTGGATCAGCTGCACTTGGTTTTGGATCTAGTTGTGGTTGTTTAGATTCAAACTCAGAATAATGTACAAATAATCCATTCCATTGTGTAACCATTTCATTCCATGGAAATGCCTGACCACTAATGTCTGAAATTGCTAATGCATATTTCCCTTGTGCAAATCTTGCCATAATTAAATACTTGGATAGTAAGTCTTCGGAGTAATATAAGTACTAGCTTCCGAACCATCCGCTGCCTCCGCTCTTAATAATTCATCTTCGTATAATAATTTTAAATTTTGTGTTTTTTCAGGAGCATATTTTAAACTTAAATAATAAGCTAATCCTGCACACATACATGGTACATAGTAATATGGAACATCAGTTGCATTTGTATAATTACCTGCATCATCAATTCTAGTCATGTAATAGAATTGAACTCTGTCTCCTGCCTGACTAGAACTTGGAGTTGTGTATAAAGTAATTGTAACTCTATCAATAAATCTTTGAACCCAATATTGTGAAGGTTGACCTGTTGCTAATTTATTAGATAAAGAAGAATAAGTTGATCGTGAAATTTTTGTTAAAGGACTATCTGATTGACTTGTAGTTCCAGCATTACTTCTGTATGACGCTTCAAAAATATCATCAACGCCAAATAACTGAGCCCCTGCACTATCTAGTAATGTAGATGTTCCATCACCACTTGAACGATACCCAATATATTCATTAGTGCCTGCAACTAGAGTCAAGTATCCATCAGCTATTTGCCAAAGATGGATTCCTCTGTTAGCCCATTCTTGAAAAAGAATATTTAAAGATCTACGAGCAGTTTTAAGCTGGTAACCAGCAACTCCCCTTAATCCACATCTTTCATAAGCTTCTTCAATGATCTCATCAATATAAAAAGTTTTGTCAAATGTTGTAGTGCCTGAAGTAGTATTAGCCATCTACCCTCCTATCCATCAAAGAAGAATGTAGCCGAACTTAATCCTGTTACATCAGTATATGCTCCATTAGGAAATAAGATTCCATTATCAGGAATATATGGATCAGTTTGATTTGTAACTCCTGAAGGAATTCCAAGATGTAAACCAATTACTCCTGTGATAGATGAATCTCTTACAATTAAGCCTACTGCACCTGAACCAGAATGAACATGCATTCCTCTTACTCTTGTTCTACCTGAAAAAATAGGACCTGAAGCAGAAGCATTTGTACCTACAGATAAATCTGTAGCTGTTGATGGTTTTGAAATACTTGTAACTGAAGTAAAGGTAATACTCGTATCATTATTAGCACTTCCTCCTGGACCTGTGTGTTCGTGAGTCACAGCTTTGCCATCTTTGTCTGTACCTACAATTGTAAACACAATAGCGTTTGTTGTTCCACTTCCAGACGTAAATTTTAATGTGGCTGCCACATTATTCCATTCCGCAAATCCAGCAGCTGAAGATGCTAGAGTTAAATCTGTAGTTCCTGCTACTGTCTGATTGCCTGCTACATTAGTAGTACTAGCACTTAAAGGCTCCATGTAGAGTGCTTTTACGGCTGTTACATTACTCATAAAATTTTCTCCTGTTATTTATTCAGGCTCCCGAAGGAGCCTAAAATAATTTATTATCTTTGTTGTACTGTTTGAACGTAGTCAACAAAAAGATCGTTAGCCACAGTTCCTTTACTTTCAGAAAATGCTTTTAATTCCATAAGTAAATCATCAGGAACAGTTGTTGCTGCTAATGTTCCCGAAACTGTACCGTTTATAAAAATTTTAAACTGATCTGCTGTTACACTTGGTTCACTTCCTGCTGGTTGAAATAAGAATCCCAATCTAACAGAATTATCTGGCATTCCATAAACAGTTGCAGATTGTGTTGCTACAGTTGAATCTAATTGTACAAATGTACTTCCTGCTTCTAACACAGTAAAAGATACACCTGCTCCATTTTTTCTAGATACAAATTGAATTGAAGTTGTATCTTCTAAATGAGAGAATCCAATACCATCATCTGGTAAAGCTACAGGATTAACATAAGCGTTAGATGCAAAACCAACAAAAGTGTTTAGTTCAGTAACATCAGTAATTGCAACTGAAGTTTCAAAATACCATTTTTTACCAGTATTAATTTGAAATACTTCTGGAGACTGTATACCATTAATCTCGCCACCTGCTGGGTTAGCATCTCCAATTCTTAGCCATCCTTGAGGATATTGAGATAAAATGAAAGCCGAACCAGTTAAAATTTGAGTCCAATCTTCATCATTGTATGTGATGAAATCATCTTGGTATGCCCATTCTGCTGGTGCAGTTCCACCTGTTATTAGAGGTTGTTTGATACCACTAAATAAAGAAGTAGCACCATCTTTTCCTCTTACGTTTGTTACTCCGTTTGAAAAGTGTGTTGTCATATTAATCAGCGCCTCCTAGCGCCAGTTATTCTTACTAAGCAAAGAATAACCAATTTATGATTTAATTATCTTAGTGAGTTTTTTATATACTAGTTTTTAGTAGAGTGCAAGAGAGCCTACGGTATTTATGCATTTCAGCAATGTAGCTTTTGATTAAGTAGCTACAGAAACTTGTGGAGCTGCTCCTTCGACAGTATTCTGTCTGTGGGCAATAGCTGCTTCTTCCAGCTTGATCTCAGTAATGACTTGTCTAACTTTGTCATCAATTCTGACCATTTCAAGAGTATATTTACCATTGTCAATATGCTCCTGTTCCCACTTCAACTCCAAGGACCTTTTTTGTTTGTAAAGGTCTTGTATCATCAACAACCTCCTCATAGGTTATTCTGTTTAACGGGCCGAACATTCCCGTCTTTTCCCATTTTATACCTTTATCTCCTAGTTTGTCAAGTATAGCATTTTCTACACTTTCAGCGTTATCTTCAGCTAAAACAATAAATTTAGCATGATAATCGTAAGCCCAGATATTTATGAGAGTTTTTTTCATTTTCACACCTTTATATATCAAAAGGGGCGAAACTGTGTTCGCCCCTTTAATTTAATTATTAACTTCCTTCAACACCGAAGATACCTCTGTAGTCAGATACACCGAAAGAATATCTTTCTCTCGCTTTGTATCTTACGTTTCCAGTTGAAAAGTCACCTTCCATTTTAGTTTGGATAGGTAGTCTTTCAAAGTACTTCATACCATTTGGTACATCAGTGATGATGTAGAAAGAGTCAACGTCTGTTAAATAGTGATTGATTCTGTAACCTTCAGGAATCATTCCCATATTTTTTAGAGCGTTGATGTCATTATCTGCAGTTCCAACTCTACCTTGAGATTTTAATAATCTCTCAGCGTTGAATTGGTTTTCAGAAGGAACAATCATTTTCATTCCTCTAGCTGCAATTTTTAGACCTCTTTCATCAGTCATCCCAGCGATGTCAATCATCGACTGTTCTAATGATGTTTCGTTTAAGTCAGCTTGCGTTGCTAACGTGTTAGCTACATTTCCAGCAATAGTCGGGTGAGCCGTGCTAAATAAATTAACATTGTCACCTGATTGGAATGAAGTCGCTGCTCCAATTCCAGGCAGACCTTGGTTTAACGGTGTAGCAGCTTTAATCTGCTTAGCGTTAGCCATAGATCTTGCTAGTGCTTTTGTGTATCTAGACGCAAGTCTGTCATACAAGTTGTCTTCCATAGCTTCTTCAGTCAAAGCGAATGCAAGTGCCACTGTTTCGTTAGTGTATCTTGCAGTGTATGTTTCCTGTGCGTTGTCAAATGCAACTGCAGAACCCTCAGGTTTTACATAAGCATTAGCAAAGCCAGATAACATTACTTCCTCTTCGAAAGCTCTGTCAGATGATTCTTTTGCATAAATTTCTTCATGCTCTGAATCATATCTTTTATACTCAAGGCCGAACAAGGCGTTTAAACCTGGCTCAAGCTCTTTTACGAGTTGTTGTCGTGATATTGCCATAATTTATAACTCCTTATTATGCTGCGCCGGCAGTTCCAGAACCATATAAATGCTCACATATCATTACTCGCCAATTTACATTAGCAGCAGTTATATCTGAGTTTTCTGGATCTCTAGAAACTCCCATTACTTTTAATTGAGCTGGACCTGCTGCAAAAGTGTCTGCAGATTCAGCGGATGATACTCCGTTAGAAGTACTACCACCATTAGAAGCAAGATCACAAGTTTTGTAAATGTCTGCTTGAGCAGAAGCACCTGTAGCAGCTGATTGAATTTCAAACATCTGATAAGGACTGTCATAAACAAAAGCCTCGATATCTTGACTCTGAGGAGGTGTTATGCCTCCTGGATAGTAGTTACTAAACGTAGGTTTTCTTGTAGTTGGGTCATCATAAAAACATCCCCAGAAAGCTCCAACATTTAATACATCAGTTAGACCAGCAATATCAATGTATCCAGTTCCAGTAGCTGGTGAGCTTACTAGAGAACCTTGAAACATTGCGCTGGCTTCACCTGCTGCTATAAAGTGTGAACCCATTCCAGTGGAATCATCTTGTTGACCAACTGTCTTTAACGGTCTTAGACCGAAAGCGGCATCTTGATTAGCCATATTTGTTTCCTCCGTTAGTGATTATTTCTAATCACTGGTTAATTTAAATTCGTTGGTCGTAATTGTTAAAAAACTCTTACTTACCACCGAAAGATTTGCTAGAGCGGCTATCATAACTGATAGGCATGCTCGGGTGCTGATCCTTTAGTAAATCGTTCTTAACTCCGTCAACTCTCTCATTAGCTTTATCTGCATAAAACTTAGATCGAGCTTTTGCGATCTCTTCGGGTATTCTGGCCAGCAACAGACCTCCAACTCCAATGACTCCCTTGTATTTTCCTTCTCCCACAATTGGAAAACCCTGTGCTTCGTATTCTTCTGCTCTAACTAATTCATATCCTGATCTTAATTTACCAGCAATATTTTTAGTGTCATCGAATCCTAAGCTTTCGGCTCTTATCCATCTGTGCCTGAATCCATCAGGTGCAGGGGGTGCATCTAAAGCATTTGGTTCTTTCCAAACAGCAGGACGCTTTGTAGCTTCTCTGGTGTCGGATGCACGGGAGTGTTCTTTAACCTCTACTGTTTCAACAGCTTCAGTCACTTTAGTTTCATTTTTTTTCATGCTCTTACTCCTCTATGTTTATTTGTTTAGCATATTCTTCAAGTGGCACATTCAGTTTTCTAGCAATTGCTACCTGTGATGATGTGAGTTGCACAGTTCTGCGACCAGCCTTTTTAACACCTCTGGTAGCCGAAGCTACAGTTTGAGTAGGTTTGGTCGTTACTTCTGTAGTCTTACCAAATTTATGGGGAAATTCAAGTTTTATTCTCCTATCTAATTCTCCATAATAGTCTTCTGATTGAGGGTCATAACCTTCTTCTTCGACTAACTTTTTATGTAGACTAAAAGCGGTATAAGTCATTGGTTCATCTTTTCCAAACCATGAGTTAGTTTCTGCCCATTCTGTTGCTCTTGCATCAGGTTTTGGTAAATTTTCTTGTTGAAGAAGTGGTTGTTTTACAGGTTGTTGTTTAACTTCCTTTTCTTGATCAGCTTGTTTAACTTTCATTTCAGCTAACCTAGCTTCTTCATAACCTAATTTAGCAATTTCTTTAGAAGCTTCGACTTCTGCTTTAAGATCATTATTTTCTCTTGCAGTAGCTAGTTTAGATTGAGCTGCTTCAATTCCAGAAACAATTCTATTTTCCATTTCTGAAACAAAACCTTTATCTATTTTAGCTAATCTTGCTTTTAAAGTTTTTTGCTCTGATAAAACTGATTTTGCGTATTTAGTAGATTCGTCTCTTTGACGTTCTGCTTCACGCATACGTTTAGTAAGTTTAGCAATTCTTTTTTTAACTCCATCGCTATACTCTTCTAATTCATTTTTTTCAGGTTCTGCTTTTACTGGTTCTTCTTTTTCAGTAATTAATTCTGCAGGTTTTTCTTCTACCGGTGGAGTTTCTTTTATTTCTACTTCTCCTTCGGGTTTTTTTTCAGGAACATCAATTGGTTGTGCTCCTTCTTTGACTGTTTCTTCTGGTAAAGTAACTTCAGCACCAGGACCATCTGTGGGTAAGTCTATGATCTTATCTTCTTTGTCTTCTAGCATAGTTTCTCCTATTGGTTAGTATTGATGTAGAACATCTGTTGGATCTTCTACAGTAGCTAAAACTTCATCGTCGTTTAGCAAACGAACTTCACCGCCTTCAATTTGTATTCGAGATCCAGCATATCTTGCAAAGACTACCCAATCTCCTTTTTTGCACCAAGGTCCAGAATTTTCAAATCTTTTTCCTTTGTAAGATTCTGGTCCCATAGCTAAAACATTTCCTACTTGAGAACCTACTTGTTGTTTTTCTAAAGTAGATTCATTTAAAATTACACCACCTTTAGTTTTTTCATCCATCTTAAAAGGTAGTACTAATATTCTCCAACCTGTAGGTTTAGGAAGTAATGATGTAATATTTTTTTCTTTTTTTGGTTCTGATTTTTTTACACCTACTAATGGTGTATTAGTTAACTCAATTTTTGGGCTTGAGTTTGTGGATATTGTCGTCTTCGTCATTGTTTTGCTCCTTATCTTTTAGCAGGTTAGAGATTTCCTGTAAAACTAGTTGATATGCTTTTAGTTGTCCTACCATATATTGATATTTGTCCCAATTGTCAACTTGACCATTTATCAATACAGCAGAAATACTATCTTGTGTATTCTTCACTTCTTTTTGTAATTTAAACATTAAGTTTATTCCGTCCATTATTTAACCTTTCTTAACCATGATTCCCCCACTTGGGTAACCAAATTTATTATTTCCCATTACAGGACTATAACCAGATACAGTTGTTAAACCGCCATCAGCCATTTTCTTTTTAGGCACACAATTAGGCACCATTTTTTTACCTTTCTTTTTCATTCCTTTTTGAGTGTATCCGTGCCAACAAGCCATTATCTTCTAAATCCTTTAGTAGCTAATTTAGGAAATCCTTTGATCAAACCTCCAGAAGCTTTTTTTACTCTAGCTTTATCTTGTTTTTTTTCTTTAGCTTCATCGGATAAATTTATCCATTTATTTTTTTCTTTTTCTAATTCTTTTTTTACTTTTTTCTTAATCCAAACAGATTCTGTTTCTTCAGGTTTTACTTTTTTCTTAATCCATTGGTTTTCAACTTTTTTTTCAATTTCTTCTTCTTTTTTATCCTTTACTGTAATCCAAGCAGTCATTATTTTTTGCCTCCCCCGTTTCTAAAAATTTGAGTTCCCTTAATTCCAAAAATACTCGCAACGACCAAAATCCACAAATTTGTGAACCATGACGGGAGCGACTGGAAATATTCAAAAAATAATTTTACTTTTTCCATAGCTGCCGGATCGTCTGACATCACTGCCCACATGAGCACTATGATGGGCGCTGAAATAATTACAAGGACGAATTCGTCCTTAAGATCTGTTTGACGTGCTTCTAATAATTTTCCTTGGTAAGCTTCCTCACCTCGAGCTTGACGCTCTGCGTGTAAAAGTTGTGCATCAGACATAGCAACTTTTGCTTTTTGTCTGTTAGCGTAAATTTTACCGCCAGCTTGTAATGCTATTTTTGCTAGGCTGAACCAAGCCATAAGTTAATACCAAGTTGCCTTAACTGGTTTTTTATCTGGTCTAATTCTTTTAGTTCCTCTAACATCAACTGTTTGTGATTCTTGTGGATTAGTTACTTCGATTTCAACTCCACCTGTAGCACAACCGTCTTTTGTAATTCCAGGTCCTACAGTTACTTTTGGTTCTTTAACATAACCAGATCCTTTTTCCCAATCTTTCATTATGCTAGTCCTCCTCCTCTAAAAGCTTTTCCTAAACCACGAGTTGACATTCCGCCACCTTTTAGTTCTTTAACAATTCTTTTCTTTTCAGCTTTTAAATTTTTTTTACCTTTTTTAGTAAACGCTTTTTCTGAA
>UEXM01001852.1_pt1 | contig 16320 bp, 6 predicted proteins | sample 1796661 | NCBI WGS metagenome assembly UEXM01 (sample SAMEA4772469, study PRJEB27181) | metagenome | reverse complement strand
TGAGGTTTCCAAAAGAATAGTCACAGCGGTTATCGATACAAATGGAACCGAAATATACAAAGGCGCAGCTACAGTTGGGGCAGGTCAATTTATATCAGCAAATGTTAAGTATATTAGAATTACTAATCTTGATGATACAAACTACGTTACACTTCACGTAGAAGGTAATGCTCATTACGCACAGCACAAATTAGAAGCTGGGAAATCCTACATACTAAACACACCAGTCGGATTTGATAATAACGCTGATATAGATAATTACTCACCAGAAACAATAACCACAATTCAAGCAAAAGCTAACACAGCAGCTGTTGATTTAGAGGTGTTTGTAGCAAGCGTATAAAATAAATAACCATGGCAATAAGTGTAGATACAGTATATCAAAGAGTATTAGCTTTAGCTAATAAAGAGCAGAGAGGTTATATCACTCCGCAGGAGTATAACCTACTGGCTAACCAAGCTCAGATGTCTATATTTGAGGGTTATTTCTATGCGAAAAACCAGAGGGATAGAGCTGAGACTAATAGAACCAATGAGGTTGATGAGACAGATATAGGCGAGTTGCTAGATGCTAAGCTAGGTCCTTTTCAGTCTAATGAAATGGTTGTTGGTGGTCACACATTCCCATCTACAGTGGATGTTAGTGGCACTGCATATGATGTGTTTCATACGGGTTTAGTTTACTTAGGGGACGAAGTATGCCAAAAAGTCGAACCAGCGGAAGCACAAAGATTTAAGGGTTCAGTAAGACACATGGCAACAACTGCTAATCAAAGTCCGATATACGCAAACAATAGAGTTACAGGTAGAGATATATCTGTTTACGCAGGTAGCACAACCCCTGCGAGCGCGCCAGTAACAGTCGAGTGCTTCAGGGTTCCAGTGGCAGTTAACTGGGCGTATGTAGTTGTTAACAGCAAAGCTCTGTACAACTCTACATTAGCAGTTGACTTTGAGTTACACAGATCAGAGGAAGACACTTTAGTGTACGACATACTAGCTTTAGCTGGTATAGTAATGAATAAACCAGGGCTTGCTCAAACAGCATCTCAAATTGGTGTGGGTGAACAACAACTTCAAAACGTATAAATAGATGGGAGTAACAATAGATAGATACCACGATTATTACGCTGACGCAGGTGATCACGGTTCATATGCTAAAATAAGTCTTGAGGAGATAATAGACTCTTTTAGCGCCACGTATATTGGTGAAGGTAAACTATGTGAGAACGTTGTTTTAAACGACGTAACATTCCATGCAATAAGGGGGCTTCAGGAGCTTAGTTACGACACATTAAAATCTACTAAAGATTGGGAGATAGTTGTACCATCTACTTTAGTTATGGTGATGCCTATTGATTACGTTAACTATGTGAAGGTTTCATGGAGTGACAGTAATGGTATAGAGAGAGTATTATACCCAACAAGTAAAACATCTAATCCAAGAGACATAAGCACAGCTATGACAGACGCTGGGGCTTTTGCTACTTTAAGTGATGATGTGGATCTTGCGAGCGATGAGCTTTCCACTACGTGGGATAATTACAAATCTCAAACGGCTTCAGACATAGGCTCTGTGGACGCAGATGATATGGATGACGAGTATGGTAACTTAGTTGGCGCTAGATACGGCATTGACCCTCAACACGCACAGGCTAACGGTAGTTTTTATATAGACGAAGAGCAAGGTAGATTTCACTTTAGCTCTAACGTCTCTGGAAAAACACTAGTGCTTAAATATATAAGCGACGGTATTGTGTCCTCAAGCGCTTCTAGCTCAGCGATAAGTTTAGCAGCGTCTTACGTACCTAAATTTGCGGAAGAAGCTATATATAAGCACATCCTATACGGAGTGCTACTTGCTAGGAAAGACACACCTGGCGGATTACTGGCGCAGATTAAAAAAGAAAGATTTGCGGAGACTAGAAAAGCTAAGTTAAGATTATCAAATCTTAAACTAGAAGAGTTAACACAGGTACTTAGAGGAGGCTCTAAAATAATTAAACACTAAAGTATGGCTGAGTTAAAACGTAACTTCTTAGGGGCTAGGATGAATAAGGACGTCGACGAAAGACTCCTTAAACCTGGTGAGTATAGAGATGCTAATAATATAGAGGTGTCTACGTCAGAAGGTTCTAACGTAGGGACCGTACAGACTATAAAGGGTAATACCAAGCGTAATGCCGTGTTCAGCAACGGTACGTACGGCGTGCTTGATACAGCCTCGTGTGTGGCCTCAATAGCAAGTAATGATACAGATAAGGTGTATTACTTTCTTTCTGGCGGGGATTTAAACAACTCTCTATCGCGCCCTGACATAGAAAAGAATTACATACTAGAATATGATACCGTGTCTGAAAAGCATAGATATGTATTTGTAGATATATTCAGGGTTAAAACACCTGCACTCACAACCACCACAAGCGTATCTCAAGTTGTTTCCATCCCTGACGGCGGTAACTCCAGCATAAACACTACGGGTGTAAGGATCGGTATGACACTCACGACTACAGGTGGGTATACGACTTCTGATGAAGTTAAGGTCACTGATATAAAACACGTTGACCTTGATATTAATGGATCTATGGTTGGTACATTTGAAGTGGCTCTTAGCAAACCTCTAAGTCAAGCTAACTGTGGCGGAGGGACTGGTGATCATATTATATCCACTAACGACACTATCGAGTTTGAGGCGGATTCTGTATTAAAGTTTAATAAGGATAGGCTTATAACAGCTGTTAACATATTGGATGGTTTTATTTACTGGACAGATGATTTCTCCGAACCTAAGAAGGTGAATATAGAAAGATCAATCATGGGTACAGGAGGGAGTAAATACCTAGTTGGAGGAGTTTTAGGGGTTGGGATTGGAGGTACCTCTACTAGTGTTACACATAACACTTTTAAAGGAAACACAGAGCACTTTCACACGAGGCTTGTAGTTAAAAATCAAGCTCCAAGCTATGTAGTCGTAACCAATAACAATAAAAACGAAGCTGTATATGTTAAAGAAGAGCACCTAACAGTAATTAAAAAAGCCCCTACGCAACCTCTAGAGCTTGACATGTATAGAGGGGTTGATCCTAGAATAAATCCAAGTACTAATCTTGAAAACGATACCACTGGGTTTATTGCGAATAAGAGTTTCTACAGCGGTGGGGACTTGTTAAAAACAGGGGACACTGTGTCATTTACACTGTCTGAGGCTAGAGACTTTAGACATGCTACTACTAATCAAGATGCCGATGTCTTACTGCTTACGCACGTTGGAAGCGAAGTGGGCACATTAGATTACTCCAACTGGCAAGTTAAAATAAAAGTGACATCAGGGTCAACTGGTCCTAGCACTAGCGATTTTTCGACGAATATTACAGGGGAGATTGTAAGCATATCCAAAAATGTCTTAGCCACACAAACCGCATGGAATGTAAAGTTGGATTCTGGAGATAGTTTGTTTGAGTTCAAATTCCCTAGATTTTCGTATAGATATGAATATCAAGATGGTGAGTACTCTACCTTTGCTCCTTGGTCTCAAGTAGCTTTCTTACCAGATCAATTTGACTATCTAACTAAACAAGGGTACAACCTTGGGATGGTAAACCAATTGAGAAGCTTAAAGCTAAAAGGTTATTTCCCTAGTTCAAGTATTAGACCTAGAGATGTAGTGGGTGTTGATATACTGTACAAAGAAGCAGGTAACCCTACAGTATATACGCTCAGGAGCCTGACTTCCCGAGTTACCAAAACAATAGATGAGTGGCCTAACCAAGAAAATGACCCAAACAAAAGAGGTGAAGTAAGTATTAACAGTGATAACATATACTCTGTTGTGCCTTCAAACCAGCTTTTAAGGCCGTGGGACAATGTGCCTTTGAGGGCTAGGTCCCAAGAGGTGAGCGCTAATAGGCTCATTTATGGAAACTATGTACATAATCTTGGTGTTGTGTTTAACCCTAATGTTTACATAAGTGTAGACGAGGAAGATCCTACGGACGCAACCTGGACAAGTGGTGGTACCTCATTAAAATCTATGCGTGAATACTCTGTGGGTGTTGTGTATAGTGATAGTTACGGTAGGGAAACACCCGTAATATTCGATCGACCTAAGTCCATAAAAATACCAAAATCCGATTCTGATAAAAGATCTAGACTGAAGGTCCATATGGGTAAGGAAACAAGTCCACCTAATTGGGCTAAATATTTTTCCTACTATATTAAAGAGACCTCAGGTGAGTACTATAATCTAGTTATGGATAGATGGTATGAAGCTGAGGATGGTAATATATGGTTATCTTTCCCGAGTTCTGAAAGAAACAAGGTGGATGAGGACACCTTTATAAAACTTAAAAAGAAGCATGGGTCCAACTCACCTTCTACGCAGGAGGCTAGGTATAAAGTTTTAGCTATAGAAAACGAAGCGCCAAGCGCTATTAAAAGCAAGCGCGAGCTAGTGGGCGCTTTGTATAACCAAAATAATTATATAGGTAACTCTGAAGAAGGCTATCCTTTACAGGGCTTTACGTTTTTCACTGTTACAGAGGCGGCTTTTGAGGACACTATAGACTTTGCTAGCTATCAAAGCAGCGTAGGTAGATTTGTGAGATTTGTAGGGGGAGGGCTAACGTCTGATTATTATAAAATAACTAGCATCTCACACGTTTCAGACTTGCCTTACAGAATAGAGGTTGATCGAGCTTTTGATGCGGACGCGAAATTAGTATCCACTAATGATACTTTTGCTGGTGCTATATCAGACCTACGCGTAGAGTTTTTCGAGACTAAATCTGAGAACAAACCTGAATTTGACGGTAGGTTTTTTGTTAAAATAAATTCAGACACAGCTTTAGAGAGGGATATGCTTAACCCCACTTTTGAGAGTGGACAAAAGCAGATTAGCAGCACTTGGGCTTTAAGATATCTGCATAACAATGGTTATTCAAACCAGACGGCAAATGACCCGACCCCACAACTGGCCAAAACGCTAGAACATCCCGATTGGATAGGTGGGGCAGAAGGGTATGAGAACGGCGGCGACGGGACTTACGGTTTAAACTTTTCTCAGCATCCTACGGAATACGCTCACCACTTCGCTAATTATGCAGGTGGCGGCCCCGGGGCTTCAGATGATAGCGATCAACAATCGGAGTACTTCTGGGGAGGGGCGGCTGCGGTTAATTCGAGTAACGTTAGTGTTTATAACGCGATATCAACGGTAGCTATAAATACAAACCCAATAGAAGCTTTAAACGACGGCACCGATGGGGAGGGGGGAGCGGTAGCAACCAGTAACGCAGAGGAGTTCTGGAGCTACTTAGGGAACGTTCAGCGAGACTTTTTCATAGACTCAGCTACAGCTTATTCATTGACTTCTCATGTTCCGTTTAAACATATCGGGACAGGGAATTACAATAATTCTTACTATAGAGATTACGTATGGCCGAACTTCACTGATAATGATGAAGATCCATCTACTTGGCAGCATATTTACGCTCCAAGCTTTAACGGGTCCCCTAACTCGGGGAATATGCGAAGCCCAAGAGAGGATAGCACCTACCGCGGAGCAGGGCTACCTAGTAGAGGTATACGGGCACAAGGGGAAGACGCGAGTTTAATGGATATATCTTGGACGGGCATGGACAGCCTAGGTGCGGGTGACCTCCAAGCTCCTCATCAACTTCGTCACTGCCAATCTGGTTGGCGTCAAGACGCAGATAAATTCATAAGAGAGTTGATTTCGCCAGGTACGGTATTTAGATTTCAAAACGATCCTGACTCTACAGAGTATAGGGTCTATGATAACGATGAATTTGGCGGTTACAGTAATACCACCTACTGGGAGCCTGGGTCAAATAGGGACACGGGTGCTTTTGGGATTAGAAATTGGAGAGGTGGTACTAACAACCTAGAATCCGACGCGGTTATACAAGCTTATTATAGCGATGGTTTTAATCGTAGGCAAAGGTGGACTATAAAGGTTAAACCTCAAATAGGTAGCGGCCCGAGCGGGTACGACCCTACGCGAGGTACTAAATCCGTGGGTGATGGCGGACCGAATTTACAAAGTATAGATTACAGGAGAGCTTTACATCACGATACAACAGACAACGACGTAATAGAGATCCTTGATGTTAACACAAGCGGATCGGGTAACTTCGTAGAAGAATCTGCTATATGGGAAACAGAACCTAAAGATGCGGCTGAGCTAGATATATACTACCAAGCTGGCGGGCTAAACCCACTGTACCTTACAGAAGAAACTAACGAGGAGTTTATACCTATTGGATCTACTTTTAAATACGAGGTAGGAGAAATCAATGAAACCCACACGGTTACTAGTTGGAGCAGTGCAAATGTATTAAACTTTTCTTCATTTAACAATGTTACTAATGCTGCGATTGATGGATTTCAACCTTATGCGACTTTGCCAGCTGGAACTAAATTAACGTTTACTATTCGTGATTCGTATAAGGTAACAGCGTACATTAGCGCGGATATCTCTAATGCAACGTTAAATACTTCTTTAACTCTTCACGGTGACGAATACAACACTGACAATTCTTCACATAGATTAATAGCGCAAGAGCACACTTTAGATTGGAACAACTGCTGGATGTTTGGGAACGGTGTAGAATCAGATAGAATACGAGACGATTTCAACGCAGCTCAAATGGATAACGGTGTTAAAGTTTCTAGTACTGTAAGCGAAGCACTTAAAGAAGAGAGAAGAAAACACGGGTTAATCTGGTCTGGTATATACAACTCTACATCTGGGGTTAACGAAACCAACCAGTTTAGAATAGCTGAAGGTATAACAAAAGATATAAACCCAATATACGGTAGTATACAAAAGCTATATAATAGGAACACTCAGTTAATTATGTTCTGTGAGGATAAAATTCTTAAAGCAGTAACTAATAAAGATGCTTTATATAACGCGGACGGTAAACCGCAGCTAGTAGCCAGCAACGCAGTTATCGGAGATGTTACCGCATACCAAGGCGACTACGGTATATCCACTAACCCAGAGTCTTTTGTAGCCACCCCATATCAGATATACTTTACGGATGTGGCGCGAGGCCAAGTACTAAGAATGACAACCGAGGGTATTGTGTCTATATCAGACAAGGGTATGAAGGATCACTTCTCTGACTATATGTCTAAAGATATACAAACATCTCTTGGCACCCATGACGAGCGTAAGAAGGAATACAACTTAACACTTACGAAGTACATTGACGGCAGCGGGAGTAGCGCCTTACCTTCCGATCAGAAAACTATATCGTACAGCGAGCAATCTAAAGGATGGACCAGTTTTAAGTCTTTCCACCCTCAACATGGAGTTAGTTTAAATAATAACTACTACACATTTTATAATGGTCACCTATGGGAGCACTATACAAATGACTCATATAATAGCTTTTACGAAACCGCGTATCTCTCAGACGTGACAGTTATTGTAAACGACAAACCCGAAGCTGTTAAAAGTTTTGGCACTATAAACTACGAGGGGTCACAAGCGAAAGTGTCTAACTTCGACACCGAAGAGTCTACGGAGTGGTTAACTGGTAACGCAGGTGTAGGTGATGGTGCTACTACGAAAAGCGATATTAGAGATAGTGAGTATTTCAATATAGGAGACGAGATCAAGGGTTGGTATGTAGACAATATAACAACCGACTTACAGTCTAGCGGGAATATAGAATTCAAAGATAAGGAGGGGAAGTGGTTTGGTTATCCTAGTGGCGAAACTACTTCTCTTGATAATCTAGATGAAAAAGAATTTACGGTTCAAGGTTTAGGTGTGGCATCTATAGTACACGACGACCCTTCTGTAGGCGTGCCAATAACTATTACGGTTTCGAATAGTGAAGACTCAGGAGACCTTAGCGAATATGTGAGTGTAACGCGCGGTTATATTCAAGCATCAGTAGATATAGCCGAACCCGTCCAGCAAGTTGATCTTTATATAAGTAATATTATAGACGGCGCTTGGAGCGGTTACTATATAGAGGCTAAGAACTTTACTATTAAAGACGGAACCGAAAGCATTTCAGGTGACATATGGGATGGTGACTCTAGCGTGTGGGACGTAGACCCGCCTATCAATCAAGTGACATTCACAAATACTATTGGCCCTGGAGATGTTAATAACCAAGTTAAGGCAAGATGCTTCCTGCCCGCTCATACGTTTGGGGAGAGTGCAACTCTATCTGTAAATATAGATATTAACGCTGACGATCCTCCGGTTTTAAGTCCGCCACTTAATTTCTGTTTAGAAACTAATATTGGTTATAGAGACAACGAAACCGTTACTATAACATCAGACTATACTGAAACGCTAGTTACCACAGGTACCACAAGCGCAGATTGGCGGTGGAAGTTAACAGGTGTTTCTGCAGGGTACGACCCAGTAGAGGTCGCATCAATAGTTTTTGCAGCAGCCACTGGGTATTATTACGACTTAAGTGAGGGAGCGGGTGTAGTGTTTAATACATTCAACCCTAACAACATGACAGATCTGTATACCGCATCTGTCTCTAATGTCATATACACGGATAACGTAGCGACAAGTTTCACTGTTAAGCTATACTATGATCACCCAGATGGGATTATAATACCTCATGACCCCTGTATCTATGATCACCGCGTAAATATACACCACGACGTGCATCAAGCGACAGTGATAGACGCTACTGGGGATCACGTACACAGCGTGACGTACCCAACCTATGTATCCAATAACTCACATATGATACAAGTTATAGGATCAAAAAACGCTCCATACAATATATCTGTACAAAAGAAAACAAACACACATTCTATTGTTACGGCAGCCACTGGCGGGTACTATAACTTTGAATCTGGGGTATTCCAAGATAATATAACCTCGCTAAACGCTATCTGCGATACTTACGGAGTGAGTAGGCAGTTTGTTTTATTCCCGAAAACCTCAGTAGAAACAAGGTATGATCTGACTATATCAGGGACAGTGGATGGAGCAAAGACAATATTAGCTGATGGAGTTCCCACTATGCCTGGAGACGCTATAATGACACAGTGTGGGGTAAGTACTGTTACTATTAAACCTATCACACATACGTCATCTAACTTTGGGACACTACCTGATAATGTTACTTCAGTTAAGCAAGATGATTGCAGCGGAGCAAACACAGAGGGAGCAGCGGGAGGCGTGGATACTAAGTTCACCCTAACAGGCGGCACTAGTGGCATATCGTCTACAAGGCTTGTTTTGGATACGGTTGCGCCAAACATATTTGCAGGGATGCTAGTAACAGGTAACGGTGTTACGCACAATACCACGGTTGTTGACGTGGGTAAGAATTCAGTTACATTGAGTGTAGCCTCTACTATCGCTAATAACACTGAGCTTACATTTGTTAGGAACTCTAATAGCTTTATACCTTTCAGTTTCACAGTATTACCAAACAGCAACACGCTAAATGTTAACACAGCTACAGATCTAAGAAAATCTATTGGTGGTCTTAGTGCAGTTAAAAACTCAATAAATGGAGCAGCTGCTAAAACAATAACCCACACGCTAGATTCTACTAAAGGTATAGTGCCTGGTATGGTAGTAGCTGGTAGTGAAGTCTTCGTAGCAGCTGGTACTGATTTAACCGTAGCAAGTGTAACTAATGGTACGGTTATAGTGCTGAGTGAAGCACAATCGTTTTTAGATAACGCACGGTTAAAGTTCTCAGGTGGTAACGTTGCATCTAACGCAAGTCTCCATAGTATTGCGGCTAATAAAGTTGGTAGTAACATAGTTATAACAGGGTATATAAAAGCCCCAAACTTTAAAGCTACAGCTGATATCCGCGTTTATATAGATGATATAATCTCAGTAAGTTAATAAATAATGGCAAAAGCAACGTTAACATTCTCAGCTCCGCTAAATACATCCTGCCAAGTAGGGGATTTAGCGTATTACGTGACAAAACAGGATTTAGGTGGCTTTGAAACCAACGACTCAAGTGGCATAAAGCTAATAGGTCAGATCCGCCAGATAACCAATCCTACGAGTAGTAGCCCTACGGTAATATGCCATACTACCGCTGCATACGCAGACATACACAATACTACAGACAAGTTTATATTGTTCAGCAAAGATAACAAAGCGAACCTAAGTTCTATACTAGGTTATTACGCTAGCGTAAAGCTAGTCAATGACTCTACTGTGGCCTCAGAGCTATTCAGTGTAGGCATGGATATGTTTGAGAGTAGTAAATAAAGACTAGAAAGTGTAACTATATTAGTACGCTTAGCAAATAAATTAAAAATAAATTAATCATGCCAATACCGTTACTAGCCATAGCAGGAGCAGTTAACGCCTTTTCAGGTTTAGTTAAAGCAGTGCAAGGTAAAAAAGCAGCAGCAGCAGCTAAGATTGAGGCTGATAAAGCTAGGGATGAGATGGAGAAGCATAAGAAAGCTTTTGCCGCTCTAGATACTAGTAACCCATATCTTAATATGGAGAATACTATGGAAGACCTAACAGTCAACCAACAGCAAGCAGAGTTTACTAGGCAACAGCAGATGCAAAGTCAAGCCAATGTCATGGGTCAACTGCGTGGTGCGGCTGGTTCGTCTGGTATAGCGGCTCTTGCTCAGAGTTTAGCTAATCAAGGCTCTTTAAATGCCCAAAGAGCTTCAGCTTCTATTGGAGCTCAAGAAGCTCAGAATCAGAAGTTAGCAGCATCAGAAGCGGGTAGGATACAAGGATTAGAAAGATCAGGCGATCTCATGAGTAGGCAGATGGAGATGGGTAAGATAGACACCATGATGGGATTATCTGCAGGCGAACTGTCCAACGCACAGAGAATGGAAATGGCTGGGAATAGAATGCGAATGTCTGGCATAGGTGACGTAGCTGGTGGGACAGCTAGTTTCTTTCAGGAGATGGATGGAAATTGGGGTGGTAATAAAACTGCAGAGCTACCCGAATTACCGGAAGGGATGAGCGAAGAGGACTTCAACAAGCGACTCGATGCTTACATCAATGATCCTACCAGAAAAATACAATAAATCATGGCAAACGGAACATCGGCACCTAATTATAGGTTGTCACAAGGAACACAACGAAGAGTACAAGAAGCTGGGCTAGGTGGAGATGCTAGGAAGCATCTTCAAAATGCTGCTATGGTAGATGAGTTGGGTAATATAGCTACAGACGTAACAGACCAGATAATAGAAAAGCAGGAGGATACCGAAGCACGTGAGGAAGCATGGGACGTAGGTTTCGATGCTATGGAAGATAAGGGTGGATGGGCATCAGGAGAGTTGTTCGATCAATTCCAAGACCTAGAGAGCGGGTTTAGAGATAAGTATCTAGAAGCAGTGAGAAAAGGCGATACAAAAGCGCAGGCTAGAATGCTCAAAGACCAAGCCGCAAGAGCATCAGGGTTGGAAGGCTGGAAGGGAACTATGGAAACAGCTAAGCAGATTCACGATGGAGTAGGCTGGAGTCAGTCTTTCTTAGGTCCAGCAAATGAAGAGAATAGAGAGATAATAAAAGCGCTAACGAAACTTGATGGGAAAACAGCTGTAACTAGATTTGGAGAGGAAGGTGAGATGGTTTTCGATATTAAACTGAAAAACGGTAAGACTAGAACTATGACTCGTAGAGAGGTTGATGATATGCTTGCTAAAGGTATTAAGCCTCTTAAGCAAGAGAGAGATTACATGGCGACTATACAGACTAATATGGAACTTGGAGCAGCCGGTAAACCATTTGACAAGAATCGCACTAGAAGGAATAATGAGATTAATATATCAGACGATATGATCCCAGCTCTAATAAGAGAAGACTTCGGTGGAGGAGGCACTTTTGCAGAGCATATTAAATCACATCCTGATATGATAGCGCAGTTCGCAGATGCGATGGGTAATGGTGATGGAGAGATTACCGAAGAGGAGACTGCTAAAATGAAAACACTGATTGATGAAGACATGAACACAATCATTGATGCCATGGAGCAAAACCCAGATATAGCTAGAGGCTATTTAGCAGAGTGGCAAACGGCACAGCAAGAGGTAGCTTGGGAGCAGGGTCGGGCTGGGCGCGAAGCTAAAACTACTAATAAAGGAGGTGGCGGCTATGAGTCTACTACAGATGAAAAAAACCAAAGAGCGTATGATCGTAGGGTAGAGGGTATACGGAGAAAAAGAAAAACACCTATAGTTATAGGCGGTATGGATTTGGGGCTTGCTAAAGATTTTGGGAAAGACGAGAACGGTTGGTACTCTACTAAAAATATGCCAGGACTTGACGGTTGGGATATGGACGCGCAGTTGGGGAGCCCAGGGCGAGTCTACTTAAAGGACATGAACTTTTCAAAAAGCAGTTTTAATCAAGACGATATCGAATTTGCTCTAAATGAACGCCAGTTGCCATCAGACCAAGGGACAACATTTGATGTTAACGCTTATTAACAGTAGTATATGAACGAGGAATACTTAAGAGGACTGCATCAGCAGCTTGGTGTAGAAGACGACTATAGTACTTGGATAGGTGCTGTATCTAATAACGAGGATTACTTAAGAGGTGTCCATGGGCATATTGGCGTCTCTGACACTTATGAGAACTGGGCAGCTAAAGTTTTAGGTGCACCGAGTGCTGAAACAGAGCCGACTGAGACAGAGGTTCCAGCAACTGAAACTCAAGAGGAGAAGACTAATAATACTGATAGTGAATCTGAGAAGGGGTATTGGGAGAGGTCCTATGATAAAACAACAGACTCACTCAAGGACTACGGCGCGAGTTTAGCTTTAGGTTTCGCGGAGTTTAGTTCTAATCTTGGGAGCATTTGGGAAGGTGCTCAGTTAAAAGCGCATGAATTAATGACACCAGGCGAATTAACTCCTGAAGAAAAAGTGGCAAGACTAGCCATTATCAAGGGCGTTGGATCTACTAACCCCATGACACCGTCAAGCATGGTATACGCCCCGGTTATAGATAAGCTTGAACAAATTATTCCTAAATACGAGAGTGAGAGTATAACCGAGGATTTCCTAGACGGAAATTATGCACAAGCAGCAAAACGAACCGTTGAGGGTGCATTGAGATCTGCGCCTTCTTTAGTTGCTGCAACAACGGGTGTTGGTGGGCTTATAGCTTTAGGTGCTAGCGCAGCAGGTGGAAAGTTTGAAGAAGAGTTTGAAAAAGACCCATCAACGAACACGGGTAACTTACTGCTAAACGCCACAGCTACAGGAACAACGGAAGCCGTTTTTGAACTTGTAACAAGGGGTTTGCTTAAAAAAGCCCGCCTATTAGCTGGTGGAGGGAAAACTAAAGAAGCTACTAAATTTTTAGAAGGAGGCGCTAAAGAGCTAGTCAAAGGTCTTGGTGGATCTATACTTGCTGAAGGTGGATCAGAGGCAGCAACTGAGTTGTCAATAGCATTAATAGACGCCATACCTAAGACAGTGAGCGTCGGTGGAATCGAAGTACCCACTGGCATTGGTCTGAGCAAAGAGCTCAATTGGGATAAGCTCAAGTATCAACTAAGTGACGCTGCTATAATAGGTGGTTTTGTAGGTGGTAATATACAAGGTGTGGGTATAGCTAACAACACTTTAACAGGTGAAACTGAGACACAACGCCAAGAAAGGATTAAGCATGAATCCACTTTAATGCATGAGGGTATTAAAGATCAAGTAATTGACAGTGCCTTAAAAATAAATAAACTCGCAGAGGATTTAGTCAACGCCACCCCAGAAGGTAAGAAAGCTATAAACGAGCAAATTGAACAAGAGAGAAACAACATAATAAAACTTCGTAAGAAGAACTCTGTACTGTTAAATAATATTAGGGGTGAGGATTTAAAGACGTACGCCAAGAATGTCGAGGGCATAAATAAAGCTAAACAGCTACATCAGGACGCTAAAACAGAGAGCGAGAAAACTATAGCTCAAGAAACATACTCTAGGTTAAACGAGGAAAATGCTGCTATAATAAAGAGAGCAGCTGACAAAGAGCTATCTAAAAATATATCTAAGATCAGGTCGATCAGTAAAAACATATATGGTGATGACTTAGAGATAAAAGAGTTTACTAAAGAAGAGGCAGAGGCTTTTATAAAGGAAGACCCTAATATAGCTGACAATCAAAAAGAGTCTTTAGCTGCTGAAGCTTCGCTTTCTCAAGGGTTTTTTCATACTGTCGGAAAGGATGGTCAAGAATACTTAGTTATAAATAAAGATGTTGCTAGTGAAACATACGCAACTAACGTAGCTGGGCATGAGTTTTTACACAAAGCTTTAGACGCTACATTTCAAAATAATCCAGATATTCAAGTAGCGGTAGGAGAGGCGTTAAAGTCTACCTTGGGCTCTATGGACGCTACCCAGGTTTCAACAAGCGAATTTGTTGATAGGCTAAAGGCTTATAAAGATAAGACTAAGGGCATGCAAGCCGAGGAGGTTCTCACTGTCTTATCTGACTCACTTCAAAGTGGCGACCTTAAGTTTGACGAAACTATATTTACAAAAATTGGTGACGTAGTAAGAAGAGCTCTTCAAGATATAGGAATCAAGGGTGTTAGATTTGACACTGGTCAAGACGTATACAATTTCATAAAGGACTACAACAAGGCCGTGGCTAAGGGTAAGGTGAGGGGTTCTATTAAAAAAGCTGCTGCAGAGGGAGTAAAAGGAGACTTAGTTGAAACAAGTCAGGATATCAAGGACGCGGAAAGTAAGTCAACAAAGATGTCTCTAACTTCCGACCAGAAGAAAACCGCTGCTAAGAACGTAAAAGAACTAGGGGCTAAAGAAACAAACAAGTCTTGGAGAAGAGGTGGTGCAGATGCTGCTATAAAAGATATAAAAGACAGCGGTTATTTCGATGCTCTTATAGCTTCTAAGTATAAAGTTAAGCCCGTGCCTAGAGACTTTGTTGAAAAGGTTTACTCTGAGATAACACCTCATATAAAAAGATTTAAGCCAGAGCAGAATGATGATCTCTTCGCTTACATAAATAGTCAGATAGGAAACAAAGCTGGTAACGTATACAACAAAGAGTATAAGGTTGACGAGGCTATGCGTGGATCAAAAGACATCGACGCTAAGACGGCTGAGGGTGCTCCGATAGTCCAAGTGGCAGCGGAAACTGAAGCTGATGTGACGTCATTTGAAGAGCAAGACATGTCAATGGCTGCTCAAGCCAAAAGAACAAAGCTAGCTGAGCAAGGTAAGTCTGAATCGGATAAGTACTCTGGTCTTAGAACTGAATTAGGTTTAGAAAAACCTATGATGGACAAGGTGCGTAAGGCTGTCATGAAGACATTCGGTACAAAACTACCTGATGTAAACTCTAAGAAGTTTAAAGCTGCGCTACAGAAAGCTTATAGGACTGAGCTTAAGAAACCTATCCAAGATATGATAGGTAAGGGTGGGGTGTATGACGCCTTCCTAGCGGAAAGCTTCCCTACTGTATTTAAGTTTCTTCCAAAAGAAACATTGCTACAGATGGAGCGCAATGTAGCTCCTGAAAACAGGATATTCACTAAGTCAGAGAGGGTGACTAAACCCACAGAGGTTGACAAGTTAGTCAGCAATGGTTTGCTACCTAAAGATACTAATAGACTATCTGGTCCAACTCTAATTACTAAACTACCTTACCCTGGCACTAAAAAAGTTAAGGCTTATTTTAGAGGTCAGAACATGGAGGACGTTCTTGGGTATAAGGTTGGTGCATCTACCCTTGGTACTAGAAAAGATAAGCTAGCTATGGAAATGGGTGTCGAGCTTGGGTTCGATGCCACTATGGAGACAGTGCAACAGCCTGAGGTAGCTGATAGACTTCAAGATATAGAAGATCTGCAAGGATATAAAAGAATAGAAAACCACAACTCAGTTCTTGCGAAGCAAATAGACAGAGACCCTAGTATCAAGTTTTCTAAAACCCTGAAAAAAGGAATTGACAGCGCTGATCTGTCTCACGAACAAACTAGTGATATCCTGAAAAACGTTAACCCCCACAAGATAGAGGTTGACCATCCAAGTCTTCATGATGCAACTATTTTAGAGTTTGAAAACAAGTATAAACCTAAGCCGTTCGTAAACATTCAGTTTTTAGGGCAAGTTTCTAGAGGCATACCATCCCTAGCTGGTTTTATAAAAAACAAAGGTCACCAAACAAAAAAGACCGTTGATGGTGAGTATGTTTATGACGTTGAAGGTTTAACAAACCATTATAATAAATACAGTATGGGCGCTCTTGACTTTATACCTCAAAAAATAGGGGATAGAGAGCAAACTGTAAAAGGTAATTATAGGTTTCTTGAAAACGGTATT
>UEXM01001851.1_pt1 | contig 16320 bp, 24 predicted proteins | sample 1796661 | NCBI WGS metagenome assembly UEXM01 (sample SAMEA4772469, study PRJEB27181) | metagenome | reverse complement strand
TTATGTTAAGTGTTACAGTTTCACAGTTACCTGCGGCTGCACTGTCACACATAAGCGCAACTGAATTACTGTCACCTGTAAACGCCCAGGTACCAGTATAGTTGTTGCCTTGTATTTGCGCTGCAATCGTGTTTGTATCACCAGTTTGTGTAATGCTAAAGGTCATAGTATCTGCTGCAGTACCTGTTGCACCCAGTATAACTGCTTGTGTACTTGTACCTATGACGTTATTTTGCCCATCTTGAACAATGTCCAAGTCTAATGTATCACCAACTTGACTAATGTAAATGTCGTTTGCTTGTACCGATCCTATAAATCCTAGTAGTATAATACTAGCATATAAAAGTCTTTTAATCATTCCGTCTAACGGAAAAGGTTACTTTACTAAATTAAAGTTCTTGCCTTTGTTTACATAGTCCAGCCATTTTGTCCAGGCTTCCCATCTATACATTTCAGCAACATTTCTAAAACAAATTTCGTTCTTATCACACACACTGTATCCGTCGTACTTGTTTGCATTTTTTAGTACTTCATCTATATGAACATGTTTTTCAATTCCAACTTTCATAAACTTGCGCAGTTCTTCTGTATCTTTTGCACACACATCAGTAATCTTTTTAATTTCTGGATTACACATACGGTCTATCATTGTTGGTTTTGGTTCTGGCAATGCCATAGGTAAAGGTATTACATCTTTATCTAAATTGCGTTTAGCTACTGTCACCTTAGGTTTTCGATTCAATGGCACAACCTTTATCTTTGGCTCTACCTTTTTTTCTACCGCGGCTACCTCAGGTTTCTCTACTACCTCAGGCTTTTTAACAATAACTTTAGCAACTGGTTTTGCTACAACTAAGTCCTCTCTCTTTGTTCCAACTTTAGACTTAAATTTCCAAAGTCCTTTTCTCTCTCCTTCATTTATAAGTTCTACAACCCCAGCCTCTATTGCTGCTCTAACGGCGTAGTTTACAGGTTCATTGACAGAATAGCCATTTTCTGCTTCTACTAACTTAGTACCCAAGTCGAAGAACTTAAACATATCAAGTCCGCTTCTTGAGCTGGCTATTGTTTTTTCTGTAGCAACACTTAGTAATACTTTACCAGTGCTAACACTTACAATTCTCATTACAATAGTCACAGTATCAACTCTATATTCAGTTTGTGCACCAACACCTAAGTATCTTGCGCCTAATCCTCCTACAGCGATGTTACTATCATACCCGATTATTCCTCCCTCAAGAATTAATCCAGCAAACTTCATAGGTTTAAGTGGTGTAGGACCTTCGGGTAACTTTTTTTCATAAACTTCACGAGTGTTACGAATAAGTTGACGCTCTTTCACAAGATTGTCTAACCCAATACGTTCTAATACCTCAAACCAACTTCCATTACCTACATCACTAAGGGCTTTAATAACCCAAACTTCTGATCCCTGTGTAACTGCACTGCTTAAATTAGCAATACTGTCTGCGGGTTTGCGCTGTCCAGTCTTGTCTGTAAAACTATACACCGCAATGGTAATTTTCTTGCCATCAATTTCCGGAACATCTTCCAGTGCTCTAGCAAGTGGTGCTTCCTGAATTCTTGGCTCTGGCGGTTGCTCATAAATCTCTAAGGATTTTTGCGCAGTTGAACTGCCACAGCCTGTTAAAATCAGTGCGGTTATTATAACTAGTAATGCTTTCATTAAAAGAAAAATTCCCCTGCACCTGGAATAGAAATTGTTGTTGTACCATCGTCTCCAACAATAGTAAGTGTAATCTCTCCTGTTGTACTGTCCTTTACCCAGGTTATAGTGCTACCTTCAATATCTGCTGTTCCAGAGTTAGCACATCCTGACGTACAGGTCGCAAACATTGCATCAACCATTTGTTTACTCAACGTAGCGTATATACGAGATTCAACGTTTTTGACGAATTTGTTAAGAGTTGTATTCTCTAACTCTCTTGCTATTCTTGCTGCTTCTGCCCGCTTTTGATCCGCAATTTCTTCTTTACGGTTATGTTGCAGTTGCTCTACGCTTAATACATGATTACTATATCCGTTTCCATAGTGGAAAGCAGGACTTTTATAACTCCATGTAAGTTCACTAGCACTTGCTCCAATCGCGGGTAGCGTTATCAGCAAAAATAATAACACGATCCTCATTGTCTTCTCTCCTATTATTTAGTACAAAGTGTAAATATTTTTACACCTACATTATTCTACAACCCTTTTACTCACGGTTATAAGTACTTATATGATTTCTAAGCAAAATGAACAACAAGCATTATGGGATGCAATGGACTACTTTAACACAGTAGAACAACCTAATCTGCCAAATGAATTAGAACAACTGGAACGTAATCGTATACGAGAAGCACTGTTTACTAACAATGATAACCGCAGTAAAGCGGCAGCAGAACTAGGCATAGGCAGAACACTGCTTATACACAAAATTAAAAAATATGATCTTTAGATTTGTTGGTGGACCTTACGTCCGCCTATAGGGTACATACTAAAACGTGATCCTTTTATGCCAAAGTTACTGCGGTCACCTTTGTACATAGCCATCATTGCAGGCTCAAATGCACCTTTGACTGGCTCACCATTGCTGTGCATATTAGGAGCAACTAACTGTCCGTTACTGATTGTTACTGGTCCTTGTAGTATTACGTCTACGTTTTGAGGACCTCTGTTGCCGCCGAAGCCATTTCCGTATATGCTAATCATCTGAAATAGCTCACTAGCAGGACGAGCAATAGTTGTTGCTCTTGGCATTTCTTCGCCTACGGTTGCTTTAATGTCTTGTATAAATTGTGCAACTTCTGCTTTAACACTTGGATTGGCGTTGTAAACTGGTAACATTTCTCTGTCACTCATACCACCCCACTGACCAAAGTGTGTTGCTGCAGATCCATCTTTATGACTTACCCATGCTACACTATCACCTTGTGAATTAACAAAATGGAAATCGCTTTTGGGTGTGCCTGGTGTAGTAACTACATCAGCAACGCTTACGTCTCTGTCACCAACACGGATAGTAATTTCTGGGTTGTTGCCTTTAAGATCTAGCAATTGTGCTTGCAAACTTGCAAGTTCTGCATCTTCAATTCGTGTACCGAAACCAGTTCCTTTGCCACCAAACTCAGCAGTTTTTTCAAACTGGCTTAGTCTGTATTGCTGACCGTCAACGCCTTTGAAAACAGCAGGAAACTTACCTTGCCGCAACTGCTCTAGTGCCTCAGGATCTGGTTCTAATACGATAGTCGGTTCTGTTTGCCCCGTGCCAACAAAAGGTTCTTTATTGGCTAACTTCTGGATAAAAACTTGTAGATTATTGCGCTTATTAAGTTGCGCTGGGCTTAGTGTTGCTTCTTCAACTTCCTGCATATCTTCCGGGATAACCAATGGACCTTGTTGCGTAGACTTTACGCCCTTTACAGGAGATTGTGTTAGTTCATTCAATAGCATAGTGTTGTATTTATTACACTAGTACTTTACATTTACCTTGATAGAAGTGAAAGCCATCCTGCACTCTAGTAGTAAAGCCGCCTTGTAGTTGTAGAGCTTTGCCTGGTTCTAAGAAGTCGTCTATTAGATTAATTAAAGGATTTATGCCTTCAATATAAAAGCACAGTGCCCTGTCGTCTTTTTTAAACCAATAGCAATATTGTCTATTTCTTCCATGTCGGCTTTTTGTTTTTGTGAGATAACTTACTGTGAGAGCATCTGCCCAAAAACTATTTGTTTCAGGCTTGTTGCCTTTGCATTCTTTGTGTAACATGTCTCGGGTAGTATCTTCTTCGTAAAAGTCGGGCAGTCTAGCAAGCATGCCTATTTCGTTTCTAGGCACGTTGTGGATATCTTCTCTTTCTAAACATACCTGTAGATCTCCTCTAAAACCTGTGCTACTAAACTTATTACTCATAGCACCAAAGAACAGTCTTTTCTGATAGTACTCTCTTATTTGTTTTGCTTTAGCGTTATATCCTTCAAGTTCTAGCATTGGAGGTAAATGCTTGTCTTTGTCAATATCAAGCATCATTACACTGCCATCGCCTTCAGTGCGAACAATTGCAACTGCAACAGGATCATTTATAAATTTTACTGTATCATTTTCTAGGTCGTCAAATAGTGTTAGTAGTGTCATCGTGTAGCCACCATTGTTAAAGATAAACCACAAACTCGTAGTTTTAATCTACCAGTTTGTTCAAATACAACTATTTTAGCACGTTGTCCGCTTGTAGTTTCATATTCACATATATAATCGTCTGGTATTGCAACACCACCTTTTGCAAGTGTAGTGTGTACACATTTTTGCAACTGCGATCTATATTTTTCATCTACCCAACTACGGGCCAGGGCTCTGCCCAATATGTCAGGCAATTGTGATTTTACTTCTTCACGAGTGTTAAGGTCAATGTCCTCATCAACAAGTTTAAATTCATATACATATTCTACAGGTAGTTTTTTTTCATAAGGGACAACTGCATTTCTCATTCATATACTCTATTATGTGTATCTGCACAACGAATAAATGTTGCACACTTGGGCAGATGTTTTAGTTTTGCAGCACCAACATAAGTGCAAGCACTGCGTATACCACCAAGTAAATCTTGAGTAGTTGTTTTAACTGCGCCGCGGTAAGGCAGAAGTATCTCTCTTCCTTCACTGCTACGATACTCCTTTAATCCACCAAAATGTTTTTCATTTGCTGCTTCACTACTCATGCCATAAAACTGCACAAACTGTTTTTCTGCTATTACACGATTGCCAATACGATCTGCTAGTTCATGTGTATAGTAGTGTTTGGTAATAACTTCGCCGCCGCCTTCATCATGTCCTGCTAACAGGCCGCCCAGCATAACAAAGTCTGCACCACCAGCAAATGCTTTTGCTACATCACCAGGACAAGTACAGCCGCCATCAGCAATAACATGTCCATCCAATCCGTGTGCAGCATCTGCGCATTCCATAACTGCCGATAGTTGCGGATAACCCACTCCAGTCTTAATACGAGTAGTACACACACTACCTGGGCCAATACCAACTTTAACAATGTCTGCTCCTCTTAGTAGCAACTCCTGTGTTTGATCTGCAGTAACTACATTGCCTGCAATAATTACTAGTTTAGGATAGTCAGTGCGCATTTGATTAACAAAGTCTAAAAATCGCTCACTGTATCCGTTTGCTACATCAATGCACAAGTATTTAATATCTGCACCTTGATAAACTGCACGAAACTTTTGTGCATCTGCATCCATTATACCCATGCTATATGCTGTGTATTCTGCACGTTCTGGGTTGTCAACAAAGAAACCCACAAGTTCTTTAATGCTGTAAGTTTTGATCAAACAGGTAAACATACCTAATCTGCCCAGTGTGTCAGCCATATCCATAGTGCCTACGCCATCCATGTTTGCTGCCATGATTGGAATACGTTGAAAGTTTTGTTTGCTGTTCCTAAATGTGTGTGTACGTTCTAAGCGTACCTCTTTGCGTGAGCCCAGTGTGCTACGCTTTGGACGTAGTAATACGTTACTGTAATCCAGTTTGAGATCATTTTCAATGTTCATAGTTGCCTCTTGGTTCGATTGTACTAATTATAGTACATCCATTGGCTTGTGTCAATTAGTTTGACTCGAGTTTTACTTCTAACGGATAGCCTTGATTTCTTGCGCTTAGTAGTACTTCTACACCTTTTTGTTCTGCAACTTCAAAAGGCAATACTGCAACTACGCTTGCACCTGCATCATTAATTTCAAGTGCTTTACTATCTGCATCCATTTCATCATAATCAAAAATATTTGTAAGGCTTTCGATTACAAATTCATATGTTGTGACATCGTCATTTAGGTAAATGACTTTAAAGTCTTTAGGGGGTTCAATATTAAGAACTGGTCTTACGTTTTGTTTAACTTCTGCGTCGCTCAATGCAATCTCCTAATTGTGTGAGGAGCGTTGCCGCCCCTCACTCTATAGTTATATTTACTCCGCAACTTGCTCAATAGCAATTTTGCGAGGCTGTTTTTCTTCAGGAATAATACGCTCTAGCGCAATGTAGAGCATACCGTTCTCGAGTTTAGCACCATTAACAACTACATCTTCTGCAAGTGTAAAACTACGCTTAAACTTACGCTGTGCAATACCACGATGTACAAAGCGACTTGTATCGCCTTCTTCAAGTTGTGGCTCATGCGAGATTGTCATAATACCATCCGCTGTTTCAATGTCTAAGTCAGCAAGTTTTACACCTGCAAGTGCAATTTCAATTTGAAAATTGTTGCCGTCTTTGACAATGTTGTATGGAGGATATCCTGTGCTGTTTTGGTTGTTTTCAATATAGCGTTGCATGTTATGAAACACTGTATCAAAGCCCACAGCATATGGTGTTAGTTTATTGATGTCGAGTGAGGTTAATCTTGTCATTTTCGTTTCTCCTTATAATAAGCAAGATATGTTATGAGACCCATAAAGGCATCTCGGTAATATAGTGGTTAACCGTTGACCACCGCGTGTGTATTAAGTCACAACACTAAAATTGGCCCGCTTAAAGTTCTTATTGACTATATACTTGGCCCTGTGTCCACCGTGTAACTCCACGATGTTAAAATTATTTATCTTCTAGCGATTATCTAATTCACGCTTTTTCTTCATCCAACGAGCACGACCCGCTGCTTTTGCTCTTGCACGTTTGGTGCTAGGCTTTTCAAAATGCTTGCGATCACGGATCTCTTGCATTACACCTTCATCCTGCAATAGTCGCTTTAGTTTGCGCCATGCACGATTTATATCGTTGTTGCGGACTTCAACTTTAAGTCCTTGCTTTTCTCTTGGTTCTCTATATGCCATTTATTAATCCATGTTATCAGCACATCTACGGGATCTGCTGCCTCATTTAAATTGAATCTCTTGTATGATTCTTTATTATTATAGTAGTATACATTGGGTTTGTCAATAAAGAAACCTGTATAAAAACTATTATATACACAGTTAATTATCACCAGTTCACATTGATAGTAAACAGAAGTGATCCATTCTATTGTAGTTTCTTCGTTTGTTGTGTATACAGTGACAGGAGTTTCCATCCTGCGTACATTGTCTAGGATAGTATCCAAATAATTATCGCATCCAACAACTAGCATGCTAGGTTGGTCAGCAAAGTAAAAATCAGGTGCTGTTACTACCGCGACGTTGGATTGCATTTTCGACTTCCTCTTGTTCTTGTGTAGTCAGATCAAATATATCAGTGTAACCTTGTGTAACTTGATCTGTTAAATGTTCGATGTATTCTTTATTTAGATATGTATCAGTCAGTTGCTTGTCCAACTGCATCCAGTTAGTGCCTGTCCAACGAAAAAGTTTATTGGGTAGTGTGTCTACTCTTACAAACAGATCACCTTTATCAGGATGTTTGGGAAACTGTACACCAAAGTCCGCTTGTGCCGCTTTATCTAAGTCGAGGTCCGCTACTGCGGCTAAAGGAACCTCTAATCTTTTTTTGAATCACGCGGGTTCTGCGTCTGCCATGTCATAGCCGCATTTTCATCAGCCGAAGGCATTGCTTGTGTCTCTAAATCTTCAGCAAACTCATCTTTTTCAACTAGTTGATATTTTTCAGCCATTTTTATAACAACTGCATCTCGGCGTTCAATTTCTGCTTCTTGATCTGCAATCTTTGCAAGTAGTTCTTCAATGCGTGTTTGAAATGCACTAGCACCTTGACTAATTTCATCTAACTGTTTTTTGTATGCATCACGCTCTGCTTCTGTTTCAACAACTTTGTCTACAAGTGAATCATTATCACCTTTCATTGCTGCTATTGCCGCTGCAAGTTCGTCGCGCTCTGCTAACAGTCTGTCACGCTCTGCAACTAGTTCTGCATATTTTGCAGGATCTACATTAGCGAGATTACCATCTAATAGTTTTTCAATCTCAGCCAATACATCATTATGTTTTTTAAGTTCCATTTCTAGTTCCTCTATTCTTGGATCAGTAGCTCTTATAATTTTCTGTTTAGGTTTGTTTAGTCCGCGATCAGCGCGACTCCAACTTATACTCATTACGCCTGCAAGCACCAAACAAATGGCAAGCGGATCAAACACTGCAACAATAATAATGATTACCCAACGCACTGCTTCTTCTAGTTGGCTGCGATTTGCTTCACCATATATTAGTTCTGCAATATATTTAACAGGACCAACCTCTGCTTCAAATTGTCTGTAGTTTTTTTCAAACACAAATTTATCTTCACGCAGTGTATCTATAGTTGGCTGTAATCCATCAATTTGATTCTCAAGTTCATCAATGCGTACATCAATATCCTTGTTTGAACTACCTGCTTGTGTTGTGTACTTTGCAATGTTTTCGTTTGCACTTGCAATAGTAGGATCTACAGTTTTGCGTATGACTGCAATACGAGCCTCAACTTCTTTTATTTGATCTGCAAGACGATTGTTAATCTTTGTTATTTCACGTTGCACAGCACTAGCGACACTTACCTCTGCACTTTTTGCTTTGTCTATATCACCTTGTAGTTTTGTGCGTTGACGTCGTTGTTGTTTGCGTAGTTCGTTGCCTTTGGCAACCATGTCTGTTGTACCACCAAATGCGCCTGTTTTTGCATTACCTTGCTTAGTATATGCAGTTACATCTGCATCCAAACGATCAAGTTCTGCTTGTGCAACTGATATTGCATCTGAACTACGTCTTTGTGCATCCTTAAGACGCTTGTTTTGTTGCTCAATCTCTTTACCTGCTTGTTCGCGCAGTCCAGGAATCTTGTCATTCTCTGCTTTTATCTGTGGGGCTAAACTGTTGCGGGCATCTTTAATACGTTCACGTTCTCGCTGTATTAGTGCATCAACTCTGCCGCTAGTTTCACCTGCTTGCAGTCTAGCAATCTCATCTGCCCAGCGTGTTTGCTTGGCTTGTGCTCTAGCAATCTTTTGGTCAATGACTTCTGCTTGTGCAATTTGTTCTGTGCCTACACTGCTTTGTTCGATATGACTTTTACTTAAAAAGCCAAACACGCCCATGCTTGTAATAAACATAAGCACAATTACTGCACTTGTTAGATATGTTTTAATAATAAATGGCGCACGTTTCCAGTGTATGTGCAGCCATACTGTAGCAAGTATTTTGCCAACTTCTAGTACACTGCCCATTAATACAATAGGCAAAAATGCTGCGGCAAAAATTGCTGTGAGTCCAAGTATACTGTAGTATGCGGCAATAACGCTGATACTAATAGCAACAAGTAGTGTAAGTAATCCTAAAAACATCTGCTAATTATACTACCTTGCTAGTCCAACGTCAAGTTATTTACGACCAAGGACGACCTGCAGCAAGGTTGCCACTGTCACCTGTATTATCTGTGACTGTATCATCAACATAACGAGTAGGCAATGTTGTCACATCATAAGTGCTTCTTGCACGATAGTAAGGCTTGCTTGTGTCACCTCCGGCTGCCCGTTTTAGTTTAGCAATATTAAGAACCATTTCTTGTTGTACTTGCTTAGTTGCTTGTCCACGAGCACTTGCAACAGTGATAATATCTGTTGCTACTACACCAGCAGTTGCTAGTGTTACACTAGAGTCGGTTGTGCTATCATAGAATACGCCATTTTTTGTTATACTCACTGGGCCATAGTATGCGGATGCGAGAGTCTCGTCACTGATAATAGCAGTACGAAGTTGAGCAAAAGTTTGCCCGTTATCAATAGTTAAAGCATTATGCAGTCCTGTTAGACCCTTATATATAATTGCGATATTTGCCATACTGTATTTATATAAATATTGCTATGCTACTTATGGAAATCACACAACCGTCAGACATGCAAAGTCTTAAACAGCGTTTAACAAGTTTCAGCGATTGGCTTGTGCAGGGCAATCATACACCCAAAGAAATTGCCACAGAACTTGAAAATAACATTGGCGACATTACCCGTGTTGAAATGGAACTTAGTCCTAATGTTGACAAAGGTGATATGAACGCTAGTGCTGCTTATGAGCAAGATGATGACGAAGATGGTGAAATACCATTTGAGATTACACTTGTGTTTAGCAACAAAGAAGATCGCATGACAGTTAACGATCCTAACCCACTGATCAATCGCATATTAGATATGATGAAACACGAAATGATTCATCAAAAACAAGCAAGAGCAAGAGACTTTGAAGATCATACACAGGGCAAGGATAATCGTAACATGAATTACGAATATATGAGTCGCCCAGATGAAATAGAAGCATATGCAATGAACATTGCTGACGAACTTGTGCGAAAAACAGACAAGGACAGTGCAAAAGCATTACTGCGTATGGCAAACAAAACATCCCAATTCAAAGATGAAATGGGCAATTTTTTAAGTCCTGATTTGTTTGCTTATATGGGTATGTGGAACTTTGATAGCAAGCATCCTGTTATTAGACGCTTGCTTAAAAAGATCTATCAGTATATTACTGCACAGTAAGTGCAACACCTACATTGACAACATCGCCAACATTTACATTGCGCTTGCTTTTTGCAGTCACTTTATAACCGCCGGCATCTACAACAATTTCAGTATAACCTAATACTTGCTCTGATTGCTGACTGTAACTTGTATTACACCGCTGTTCTTGACGATAACCCACAACAGTCTGACTGTTCTGTTTGTTACGCTGACTACCAATCATGCCACCTAGCAGTGCGCCGATTGCTCCACCATTGTCAACGTTTTTAGTTACGTTGTTGCCAAGCACACCGCCGATAATAGCGCCGCCAATATCAAAGTTATTGTTAAGTCCTAGTGTGCCGCCATTGCCTTGGCTACTATTTCCATAAACAGGAACCTGTACCATCTGACAAGTTTGTGTAGGCACTTGTTTGGTCACTGTTTGATACACAGGGTTTGCTTCAATTACTGTGCCTTGCACTGTGTAATTTTCTGCAAATGCATTAAATGCTGTAAGACCTACTGTAATAAAAGTAATGGCTGCGCCACAAAATAATTCACGTTTCATCTGTTTTCTCCTAAAAACTAAACTTACTATTTAAATATACACTATTTTAAGTATATGTCAACCTTTTAATGGACTAGTACCATCTGTTTCTTTCTGGTAAAACCATCCTGCTAAACTGTAGCGCGGATGATCTGCTGTAATACTTACAGGACTTATAAAATGCTTGTTTATGCGTTTGCCTGACGTTTCACTTACGTCCATAATAGTCAATCGATTACCAAATGGTTCAATACTATCTTTAATAGTTATTTCATCTTTGTCAAGTATACAAAGTTGTCCGCCCCATTGTGTAAGCCATGTTTCGTTAAAATAAAAGATATATGCACACCAACGTTGCGGATCATGATGTGCATTTAGCCAAGCAGTGTGATCATAATAACTGTATGTTGGCTGATTTGTAAACATATTAGTAAAGCCTGTCACTTCACTTACTAAGTCGTGAAACGTGTATTCTGGCTTTAGTATACTATAATCTTCTGTGACAACACGATTAAACTCTGTCACTCTAGGGTCATTGTGAACTTTATGCTTATCTTCCAGTAACCAGTAGGCATAATGAAAGTAACTAAAGTTGCCTCTGCCTTCTTCTATGTGTCCTTGCAGAACACCAGGAAACTTCTCACTGTTTTGAAAACCTGCAGGATACTTATTATGGTCATTGCGAACACATCCCCAAACGCCATATGGCATTTTAGGCACTGCTTTGTACAGTGCCTTTATGTAGCGTTCTTCTAGTATATTGTCTATAACGCAGTAACGTTTTTCAGCAAAGTCTGCTTGTGCTTGTGCAATATTTTCTCTTTTAAACATCAGTCCCAACGATAAAAAATATGATCATCTATCTTAGTGATCAATGTAAGTGTTTTACTCCATTTAGGGTTTACATAATCAGCATGATAATGTGTTGCACCTTCTACTAATCCTGCATATTTATTGAACACTAGTATGTCAAATGCAATATCCTGAGCTAAACGCCATGCATGGTTATTTTGGCTTTTGGGTATGACATCTGCTTTGCCATCACAATACCAACTAAACTGACAACGATTTCTACGAGGGTAGTAAATACGCTCTGACTCTGCCAAGTCCTCATGCTGGCGTGTTTTCCAACTTTCTGCTACAGGACCTTCGTAGATTACATCACATACTGTGTTAGGAAAACGTGTATCCCTGACACGATTAAGAACAACACGAGCTACTGCTACTTGTCCTGCTTTACTTTGATTATTGCTTTCAAAGTAAATGTTCCGTGCCATGCACTCAAGATCGGCAACATCTACTTTTGTACCACCTTTAACATCTATTTTTGTATCATCTTTAATGGGTAGTGCATCTTCGCTTGCTACTGCTCGAACAATAAAGCCCGGATCTACAATATAATCTGTGTTTTTTGACAACGAAGCGGCAAACATACTTACAAATACTGCAGTTGTAATTACTCCTATGTACTCAAAGAATTTAAACATATGCATCCTCAATAACTGTTTAACTATTACAGTATACACTGGTTACACATCCTGTCAACCTATTCTTATACCATATCGTCTGATACAACACCCTCAGCCATTAACTTTGCTCTGTTAGCCATGTGCTGCTCTAACAGTTCTTCTTTGCTGCCGCCCATGTAAGGTACTGCATGCCCTTCTAGCATCATAATCTCTGTGACAGGCATTGTGCGATCCTGTGGTGCATAATATACACTAAAGTCGCCTAGAATACGTCCAAACTTGCCTTTCATATCCTCACCATCACGGGCAACCTGTGTTTTTAGCACAAGATTTGGAACAGACAATAGTTCTGTAATACGCTTTTTTGCTGCTAATCCAAACTTTTTTTCTACTAGATCTCTTGTGCGGCTTTCTGGTGTATCAATACCCATAATACGCACACGTTCGTCTCTCATCCAGATACCAAATCCTAGATCAATATCAACGTCTACTGTGTCACCGTCTACCACGTCGCACAGGATTGCTCTATATTCATACATCGAAAACTCCTCTCCAAAAGTTATATGCACTTATTTAACAAAAAAAAGCACCCGAAGGTGCTTGAAGTTTATTGGGTATTTATTCGTTAAGTTACTTAGGTACTGCCAACGCCATCATATCCGGAATCATGCGCGGCTTATTGGTCCTGGCCCTCTGTGTATTTACTACTTTGCAGAATGGCTTGGCATTTTTGTTTCAATAAACCATACATGTTGTTTTAGTTTAGGATGGTATTTACGCATACGCAGTTTTTTTCCTTCACGGATCATGCTAATGCTTTTACGAGCAACAAAATGATATGTTGCATTTTCCCGCTTCTCACCTTCTGGAATCATCCAGGCTTTACTGTCTTTGTTTTTCTTTGCTGCCATTGAATTATCTTTCTAATGCTTTGCGCAGATCTTCAATAATCTCTGCTCTTGTTTTTTTCTTAGGTGGTTCTGGCTTGGGCTGTATGGTTGATTTCATACTGCCAAATACACCTGTAACTGTGCCAAATGCATCACCTTTTGCAATACTGTGTACTAAACTAGTAGTGGTAATAATCGGACTGCACGAAACTAGTAGTAGCGGCACTAGTAATATTACTTTGATGGTGCTTTCTTTCCGCGCCAATCACCCCATACTTCACTTGCGTTTACACGAACGAATGGCTTGTTGGTTTCGTTTGTATTTGTATTTGGAATAGTAAGCATAACATGTTTGCCTTTAGCCCATGCTGCTCGTTTGTTCGAGCCTTCGGTAAATGTACTTTTATATTCTCTGCGTTGTGCTTTAGACTCTGCACTGCGTTTTTGACAGTGTACGCTTTTGCTTGTTTGTGTTGCTCTTGATCTTTTCTTGCCCATTGTTGAATCCTCTTTAAGTTGGCACTTCTGTTTCTAAGCAGTACCCGCTCACGCATACCTTTAAACTAGGCTGCTAGTGCCATTTCTGGCTGTTGATTATCATTTGCGATTATCATTGTTCTTGCGTTAACCGAGCTTGCGCCGGACAACTCCACTTACCTATTAACTACCTGTCGATCCTATTTCGCCCCCATAAGCACACACCTCGATGTGTATTGGTGGAGGCGCGGGGTACCGCCCCCCGGTCCAGTCTAGCGTTGAGTTTGCTTCAACATTGCAGTTTATTTATAACATACAAAAACAAACGTGTCAAGACTAAATAAACGAACGGAAAATAAGTCAATATTTTTTTGACTATATTTTTTTTAGGTTGAATATCTAGAGGAAAAAAGAATGACGCAACTAATCAATCCACAAAAATTTACACACACATCAGGCCTATTAAGGTCCTTTTTTTTAGACAAAGGTTTCGAAGAAGTACATACACAGAACCGTTTGTCAATACTTGCTGCTTGTGAAGACCCATTTAATGTAGCAACATACAACTATGCAGGCAATGTATGGCCCTTGCCGCAAACAGGTCAGATGTGGTTAGAATATGAATTGCTCACCAAGCCTTCATCGAAAGGCTTTTTTTGTGTCAGCACATCCTACAGACAAGAACCAAATGCTATCCCAGGCAGACATGACATTATTTTCCCAATGTTTGAATTTGAAATGCCAGGCAGTGTAGATGACCTTAAAGCAATGGAATATGAACTAGTAGAATACTTGGGCTTTGGATCACTTACAGAAAAGACCTATGGCGAATGGCAGGAACACTTTGGCATTGGTGCAGATGTTGAAATGGATGCTGACCATGAACTAGCAATGGAAGCAGAGTTTGGACAAACTATTATCACAAACTTCCCTGAACTTACAAGTCCATTTTGGAACATGGCAAGAAATGATGATGGTAACACTGCTAAAAAGATGGATGTAATCCTAGGTGGTATGGAAACTATTGGTAGTGCAGAACGCAGTTGTGATGTAGATATGATGCGTGATACATTCCACAGTATTACAGATGGTGCTTACAGTGAGCTACTATTCAAGTTGTTTGGTAAAGAGCGTGTACAAGCAGAACTAGAAAAGTTTTTACAGCATGACTTCTTCCCAAGAGTGGGCGGCGGTATTGGCTTAACAAGAATGATCGCGGCAATGGATAAAAAGCAAGAGGTTGCAATAGCCGCATAACAACCAGTTTGGGGTGTCGGAATAGGTAGACGAGGGCCGCTGTTTACGGTCTGTTTAAGTATGTGTGCAATGTATTTAAGCGTGGAGGTTCGAATCCTTCCCCCAAAGCCAATTATTTTAAGCCTTGTGGATCAATACTAAAGTCATAGGTCATATAGTCACCGTCATTTGTTTCACCACTACGCTCGCTTTTGTATTTGCCTATTTGTTGATTTATTCCTTTTTCATTACGGCCTTTTGCACGTTGCATTTGTTTTTTATTTTCATCAGTTGCAGGAACACTGTAGTTCTTTGGCATCATACGCTCTGGCTCCAATACCCATACATACAGTTCTGAGCCGTCACCATTTTCAATATGATTGAGATACATGCTATCTTGTGGAATAGTTTGTTTTACAGGATAGCCTAGCATGGTAGTAATAGTGTTGTATCCTGAAAATGCACAAAACAGTGCAACAGGAATAACCACAAACATTACTAGTGTGTTGCGATAAAAATGCACGCCAATACCAAGCACTATAAGTGTTAGCACTAGCATACTCACAAAGAATGGAAGTAAATTAAAATCAAACATTAGTTACTATAGGGGTTATATCTTCCAGTTCCCCTGACTCCTTTTTTGGTAATAAAATCACTTGGGTTATTATTGTGTCCTAGATATGCATGATCCTCACCTATATTAAATCTAACCAAACTCAGTGTTTGCGCTGTTTCGATATAGGGCACTCTAGCAAAATATGTCTCTACATAAGGATTAATTTTAATAACAGTCACTTCTATTATACCTGGTAAGTCCTGTCTTGATGTTTCTCCTGCCCTAGTAAACTTTCTGCTATAAACATGTGCCATTACCTCATACTCGCCTTCTACTGTACCGCGTAGTGTTAGCACTTCTCTGTTAAGATGGATAATTTGTTCTTTGTTACTTTTAACATAAACATCATTGCTATAACCCAAATCATCTTTTTCTAAGTGCATTAAGCCCTGGCTTTTGCGCAAAAAACTTACAACATTACCTGCTGGATCTTTCACCCATAAGTCAACGTCGTCATTGTAATCGTGATTCCATTCAATCACAACCATATATTCTGCTTTTTTGATTACATCGCCTTTTTTAGCAACAGGATTAATTAGTATAAAAGCAATCACAAACAAATACACAAACCCAATCACAAGATTGAATAGCAAATCTGTAAAGCCTATGCTGCTTTTGTACTTTAGTTTGTTATCTAGATTCGACATTAACTAACTGCACCTTA
>UEXM01000835.1_pt2 | contig 16327 bp, 6 predicted proteins | sample 1796661 | NCBI WGS metagenome assembly UEXM01 (sample SAMEA4772469, study PRJEB27181) | metagenome | reverse complement strand
CGCCTAGCGCCCCGCTATCTGGTAGAAGGTCTCCTACTACACCCAGTACTTGTAGTGCTTTATTTGCTAACCAAGCCCCTAGCTTAGTGTCTTTTATTTTCTTTTTACTCATTCTATTTAGTTCTGTTGACTTTGCTTATAGACGGATTTATTTTCTTTATCGTTTTTTAACTCGTAATTAGGGAAGTATGTCTTCCATTTCTCAATAGTATTGAGGTTAAATGTCATAACCGCTTCAACTATATTTGCAAACTTTTCGTTAAGCTCTTCAGGAGTACCTTTATGAGAGTCTCTTGCGTAATCATATAGTTTCAATAGCTTATTTTTATTGATAAGCTTAGGACTTAACGGTATGTCTGTACCCTTCGTTCCGTTAACATAAAGTATGCCTGCGTCTGTTTTTGATACACCGCTTTGGAATAAAGTTTCAGCAAATTCTGCTTCAGTCATTTGAGATTTAATAGCATATGTAACCATCTTGGACGCTCTTTGAGCTACAGCCGCCTGCTTATCTGCATATTCATATCCTATCTTAGCAAGGTATTCTGGATCTCTATTCTCCCATAAGCTAATATCTGACTTACTTAAGTGAAAATTCATATATGCGTTTAGATCCATAGTTTCTTCGTGAATAGCCTGTATAGTACCAGCCTTAAGGCTAAGTGTTTGAACACGGAAACCCATAAGAGCTAATATGGCATCAGCATTTGTAAACTCTTTATAAGGAGTTTCTTTTGTACCAAAAACTTCTGGCATTATTTCGTTAGCTCTTAAGAATTCAGCTAAGTTGCTGTACGCCCCAGGACCTACGCTTCTCATAAGATAATTAGCTATTTCGGTATCGTTATCAAGTACATTTTCTACTAAATTCTTATCCTGATCATAGTAGTATATAGGTTGACCAGTGCCTTCTTTTCTGTTATTGAAAATTTCAAAAGCAAATTTAGAAGTAGCGTCCATAGCTGTAAACGGCTCTAATACTTGAGCGATAGCAGAATTAACTCTTTCCACCAATGTCTCATCACCTGGATTACCTTCACCAAGAAGAGTCATTACAGGAGCCCATATCTGTTCTTGAGGTAAGAAAGATCTAAGATCTATATAGTTCATATCCCCCTCTTCCATAGGTATGAAAGCAGGCCTTGCGTTAGCAGACCATCGACTGCCAAGCATTCTTATTGCATCTACATCTTCATCTGTGTAATCGAATATATCTTTCGTATAAGAGAATAACCCGAATCCTAATCCATTAGCTACAGTCATCCCCATAATTCTCTCCATAGCCATACGAGGCCTTCCTTCTGATATATCTTCTGCAATATATCTCAAGTTGTTACCAGTTGTTCTGTATACCTCGTAAGGGAAAGAAACGAACATACCAGAAAGAAAAAATCTTCTAAGCTTCTTTATATTTCTAGGTATCATAGAGTATGTAGGATATCCGTTACGAACACGAGCTGCTGCAATATTTTCTGCTTCAGCTCTAGTCATATTTGGACTCTCTCTAAGTAGTTTATTTGTTTCTATGTAATACCCTGTAACTTTATAGAAATCATCACCAAAAGCGTACATCTTTGATGTAACATCTTGTAACTTTCTAGCAGCTCTTCTTGCTAGACCCCCTCCTTTTTGCTGAGCTATCCTATTAGCTTCTGTTGCATTACTCCAATCTCTAAGCATATTCATAGCTTCTCTAGCTCTGGCTCCATCACCAAGAACGCCTTTCTCTATAAGGTTTAAGCTTTCAGCCTTTAGTCTTGCATTCGCATTTATAACATTTAAGTCTCCCCAAGCCATTGTTTTAGCTGCTTGCATCTGGTTTGGATTTGACAAGAAGAAATGTCCAGAGTTAAAGCCTAAGAATGTACCACTAATAAGGTTTCTTGCTGTAGTTGTTGGAGAGTATTGTGTCTTACCAATCTTAACCATACCTTGTAGGCCATGTATAGTCCTCCATGTTCTACTCGGAGATACAGGTAGAGGCATCATAGACTCATACATTTGTTTAAATACTGGATCTACATATAATCCGTCTAACCCGCTATACGCATTACCTTTTGTTAAAGGTTTTAAACCCTGATCAAAAATCTCTGTGGCTAAGCCAAAATCAAGCATCATACTTTTTAAGCTCTTTTGATACTTAAGATCAGCTACATAACCAGTCATCCTATGCATAGTGTTAACATAGTTGAAGTTTATATTGTCAATCTCACCGAGTAATCTTCTAAATGGCTCTGGAATATCTTTCCTTGCAGTAAACATCTTAGTATCTAGAGCCCCTATAGTCCCAGTACCGAAACCAAAGTCACCAGAGTCCATCTTATCTTTTATTTCTTGTAAATATTCAGAAACTAATTTAGAAGCATCTCTTCTTGTTCCTGTGAACCCTTTTTCACTCATTATAAAATCTACAGCGTTATCAAATAAAATCTTTTTATCTGCAGGCATCTTATCGAATCGCTTAGTAAGATCGGTCATCCAGGCCCCATCATCTGTAAAGGCTTCATAGCTCCTCTTAAGATATTGACCTTGATTGCTCTTGAGTTTTTCTACAAGCTTTTTATTTTGAGGAGTTGGGTTCTCTTCAAGAAGCCTTATAATATCACCAGTGGTAGCATCTATTCTACCTCTTAAATAATCTATCTTAGCTTTCTGAGCATCATTTAAGAACGATACTCTAGCATTTTCATCACCCTTAAGGTACTTATTAAGCTCCCCTTGTCTTCTACCGTACTCGTCTCCACTTAATCTCTTCCCGTCAAGTCCAAAGTTAAGATCCTTTACTAGAGCATCAAGCATGCCGAGATCCATAGCCACATGCTGACGTAAAGAGCTTGCAGTTCTTTGCTGTTGGAGTACAGTTTCAGCTACTGGTTCGTAAGGTCTTTTTTTCCAGAATTTTAATCCTCTGCTGCCGCCAGTACCTGCATCAGTCCTAAACGTCTCTCTGTATAACTTCCTCAACCATCCTCCTTTAAAACTCTGAACTTCAGCTTCTTCAGCTTCTACGCCACTATCATCATCTTTGTTTCTAGGTTCACCCTCTAATGGTTTTTCAGTCTTGTCTGGTGTTTTTTTATTAGCATCGTCTGGAGTTATTATAGCAGGTGGTTCACCCTCAGGTTCTTCTTTAGGTTTAACATCAGTATCACCCTCTTCTTTAAGTGGTACAATGCCTCCCTCTTCGTCAAATCTAACAGTGTACTCTCTTCCAGACACAGGGTCTCTTAGTTTCACCTCGTAAGAATTGTCAAATCCTTCTACATACTTGCCCTCTAGATCGTTTCTCATCTTAATAAGATCCGCCATCTTATTTTTAATAACGATTTTAAGCTTAGGATTTTTTGTAGAATCATATTGACGAACATACTTTTGTAATCTTAAGTCTATATTTGTTATCTCGTCTAGATCAACCCTACTCCTCTGACCTACATAATTATAAAAGGATTCTAGCCTACGAGCAAAAGCTCTACCTTCTTTTTTAACTTGATTGATCATCTGCATCGCCTCCATTCTTTCTTTAGAAGTAACTTGTGGGTTATTTGCAGTTTCTTGAAGATCTTCAAGTAATTTCCTCTGATTAGCGTTCATACCATTCTTATCGAACAAGCCATTAGACAGGTGTTTAGTATACGCTCTAGCACTACCAAGAATATGCATGGTAGGTCCAAGTGGCGCTACCCCTAAAGTAATATCGAGAGCTCTATTGAAAGCTTCGTATGCATCGAAGTTAGGGTCCCCAGTCCGACCAGCCTTTTGAAGCTCTCTATTCATCGCACTTATCAATGTTGGTATAGAACTCTCTGGCAAAGCGACTCCAGTGCCTATAAGTAAATTCTTTATTATCTGCCTATTATTTTGATTTAAAGGATCAAACTTCGTCTTTCTCATAGCTCTCGCTGCGATACCAAAAGTTACTCTGTCTGCAATAAAATCTGTAGCAGCTATACTGCCCAAGTACCAACCTCTATTAGAATAATTAGTCTCTATATCATACATTACTTTTAGCTTCTCCTGCAAGTCCTCCATAGTATCGCCCTCAGAAACAGGTATATTTTCTAAAGCTTCATAGTAGTTTAACTTTTCTCCAGTTTCTTTATCTATAAAGTCGTCAAAAGAGATATCGTTGCTAATCATATAAGCTTCTGTAGCCACCCCGTCTGCAGTAAGCATTAATGCTAACCCAGTTGGACCTAATCCCGCAGACGCTCCAGCAATAGCACCAGCTATTTGAGGTGAAGCCTCCATAGTCATTAAGAAGGATTGCTCAAAGTAATTGTTTAGAGATGTAAGATCGCCAGTTGTCATAAAGTCAGAAAAACTACTACTTATGCTCTCTTCAAATGAGTTCATTTTGGCTCTCATGTCAGCCATTTCTTTCTCTCTAGTTTTTACACCCTTATCAAACCCAGATCTAAGAGAATCTCCTGAGCCTTCCCCTACAAATGCTTCTGACATCCATCCCGATATTCTACTGCCAAGATATCCTATCTTGTTAATGAATGTCATACCTCCAAGCTCTGCTGCAGTAAGTCCGTCTTGCCACCAAGTTTTATTACCTATTTCTTTATCACCAGTAAAATCGAATAGGTTGTCGCTACCCATCTTAAAGTAATACTCTAAGTCTTTTAGTTTATTCTCATTCAAACGAACATCTTGAGGCAAAGAATCAAGAACCATATCTCTAAAGAAATCATTCCAACTCTTATCTAATCTTTTTGCTGTCTTTCTGCCTATTTTCTGCCCAGCATATTTTTCTGCAGGAGTCATATCTTCCTCCTTTAAAGAAGCTTTAAGATGCCTTGATACCGCACCTGCTTGAGGCATACCTTCGCTCAGGTCAAATTCTCCAGGTTTAACGTCAAGAACCCCAAGCATATCCATAACACCATCTTTAACAAAGTGTAAAGGCATCCCTAATTCAAAATACTCTTTAAGTATCACATTATCTGGATCGCTTAAAAATTGCTCGATACCCGCTTGTAACCTAGGGTCATTACCAACAAGTCTATTATACCATCTGTCAAAACCCTCTTGTTCGATAAGCTGTAGATCAGCAAATATCTGGCTGTCCTTTTGCTCTGTTAATAATCTGTTAGGGTTAAGTTTAAATACAGAACCCTCCCCAAACTTCTTTTTGTACTCTTCATCGGTATCAAATACAACTGGTGCAGATGCAAGCTGATACGTGGGTATAGGTGTTGGTTTTTTTCCAACAATAGTATCTAGTTTAGTGGGTTGTATAGTAGAATCCGAATCTCCACTCTCGACTTGTGTCTCTTGACTTGTAGTTGAGGTAGACACCCCAGAATCCACTTCCAAGCTGACATCCGATTGCGATTGATCTTCTTGGGTTTTTTTTTTACTCTCGTAAAACGCAGCTAAAGCGTCTAATTGGTATTGATTTGCACTATGACGAGATTTAAGCTTCCTTTGAGCCGTCAGCAAGTCGTTACCATTATCGTAGTATTTATTATAAATCTTCTCCCAGTTTTTATCCTGCGGAGCGTTCTGAATATTAGGTTGTATTAGTTCTTGATTTATCATTCGTCGTCCTGTTGTACTGCATCAATTTTGCTTTGTAAAGCATTTGTAAATATAGCATCAAATGAATTTATTAATTCCTCATACTCCTCTGTATATTCGAAAGAATTTGGTTTGAACATATTGATCACCATAAATGGTGATGTAGCTGTATCGGAAAACATAGGCATCCATCTAATATCATCTCCAGCTTCTTCTGGAATATCACTATCACCAGGCCCTACTCTTCCAGCCATATATATGATAACTTTATTCATATCATCAAATACCTCTACTTGGTTTGTCTTGTACCCTTTATACTCAACATCTTTAGGTCCTGCCATCACTCTAGCCCCATCACCAAATTCAGCTTTAAGTTCATATTTACCTGTAGAACTATCGAGCTCTACAAAATCCTTTATAATTTTTCTTTCCCCCTCTGTCTCAGCATTTATTAAGGCTTGATCCCAGTCATACTGAGGGTCTTTTATCTCTCTTACAAACTCTCTTGCGGGTTCTGTGATAGCTTTAGATTTTAGTTGTCTCCTCTGTCTCTTTTCAGTTGCAGTCAAATTAGGGTTAGTACCTTTTTCTGGGTCATATAAGTCAGCTACATCAGCCATCGCATTAGCATAAAACTCCCAGGGAGTACCATATAGATCTATGGTTGCTTGAGATATACTCTCAATATTAATAAAATCTGTATCAGATGCTCTCTCCCATGCTTCAATAGCAGAATTTTTCAACCCTTTATTAGGAGACATCCCTAATGGATCTATATATTCGAGAGCGTCGTTTATATATGCCTCTCTAGCTTGCTCATATGTTTTTTCTCCAGAGTCTACCTGTCTGTTTAAATTTGTTGAAAGGGTTTTAAAATGCTTCCCTCCATTTCGAGTTTCAAATGTCTGATGTGCTTCTGACGGTAGAATATCCTCCTGTGCTTGTAGTGTAGGATTGTACACCCCAAGATTACCTAAATCTGGAGAATCAAAACCAGAACCACTTACATAAACTCGTTGATCGTTATCACCTATATAATAATCCTTCCCCGCATGCGGCCCAGACATTTCTGTTTGTATCGTTTTGCCCTGCTTAACAGCCAATTCCCTTAAAGTTTTAGCGCTACTCGAATCAGAAGAATCATAATCTGGATTACCAAAATCTCCAATTCTTGGAGCTTTTTCGCCATAGTTATATAGATTTACGTTATTATATCTAGTCCTTTTTAAAGCAAGCTCATCATATGAAAAAACAGCCTCCTGACCATACGGTAGTTTCGTGTCGTAAAGTGCTGGTTCATCCACATATTGCTGGTACTGACCGTCGCCATCGTATACTTTGGCATGGTTATCTCCTTTTGATTGGAATTCCATTAAAGCATCAGATATTGCTATGAGGTTTACATTAGGATCAGTTTGTATTTGATTTATAGCAGTATTCTTCCAATATAAAAATTCGCTTCTAAGTATATCAGCCCAGTTTTCTGTGCTTACTTTTTCTATTCTATCTATGTATTTCTGGTGCTGCTTATTAAGGTTATTTTGCTGAGCTAAACCCTGCTTTTTTCTTTCATTAGCTAAGAGCTGTTGCTCCTTGGCTATATCAGAAAAACTGGTTATTTTTACAGGAGCTACGTAATTATAATTAGCCATTATGCTACTTGTTGTTCCCCTAACATCATCTCCATTCTAGCCCTCATTACATCTTCTTCAGAACCTTCTCCTGGACCGTCTTGGAATTGAGGCTGTGAAAGTGTTTCACTTACAGCTACATATACACCCATAAGTTGATTCATTGTAGGTTCTTCCCCAGCTTTTATAACATCATCTACTACAGCTACAGCGCTCTCTATCTCTTCTGTTTGTTCTCCGTTAAGGATTATCTCCCCTCCTGTAGCTTCCCCTACTTTTTTGCCGTTAGGAGCCACCATATCTATAGGATTCTCTTCGTGGCTCTCTGGACCTGGAAGATCTTGTCTTGGTGGCACACTACCTTGCTCTTGACCTTGAGAGGCTAGTATCTGCTGCATAACATCCCCACCCTCTTGATATTCTGGTATCTTTACCCCGTCTTCACCAAACAACCCAAATCCTCCTAAAGTTTGTACAGTACCACCAATTAAATTAGCGTATCCTTTAGCTCTATTAGCCTTTATTTCTTCTATATTACCTAGAGCTTGAGCGTATGCAGCTTGGTCTTGAGTTAATTTATCCCCATATATCTGTTGTTTTAATGCTAAATTAGCATCTTTAATTCCTTGATATGCTTGCCCTTCAGCCATCCTCGAACCAAGCTCGTTTTGAAATTCTTGTTGCTGCAACCCTTGCAACCCTTGCGTAGCGGAAGTGTTCAACCCAGGTAAAACCGCCGCCATCATTCTAGGATCGTTTTGAGCTGAGTCTAAAGAAGTCGCTTGTACTGCTAAAGAAGGGTTGATATCTAAGCCTTGTCTACCTACACTAAAGGCATCAAGCAGCTTTTGGTCCAATCGAGCATCTAATTCACCGCCTTTATATTGCTCCCAGAATTTATCTATGTCTTCCTGAGCAGTTTTCTTATATCCCTCTTGTGTTGTTATTCGAGATCCAGCGCCTATTATATCGCCGAGTCCACCAGCAAAAGAACCTAATCCACCTGCTACTGCAGCCCACTCTTCTTCTGTCATTGATATATTTTTATAAAATTATTACAGTTTGTACAAAAATACTACAAAAAGGTGTTACTTTTTAGTAGGGGAGGCCTTTTTATTACCAGTAGTTTTCTTCTTCGCTACTTTACTATGGTCTAACTTTGTATTTTCGAAATCTACGTTTATAGCGTATGTTTCTACAGGGGTAGTTGAGTTATTGACTAAATCCAATCTTAAATATTGCCCTCTCATAGGATCCCCGTTTATAGCTGGATCTGAAGCGCTAAAAAGTTGAATACCGTTACTCCAGTTTCCAGTACTCCCAAACGGCGAAAGCAACTCCTCAATCACTGATGCCTGCAAAATATCTTGACCTATAGCAAATGTTATAGTATCATCGCTGTTATAATTATAAACATATACAGCTCCGCTTACTGAAGAGGTCTCTGTAAATACATTTAACTCCCAGCTCTCACCAACCCGTGTTAAATAGTAAGCATCGTTAGCACTATCTACGAATAAGGCTATCGACCCCCTCCCACCTAAAATAGCAACGTTTGGAGTAGTTAAGACAGAAACATCCCAGCCGTTAGCACCGTTTAATGAATATAATTCAGAATCTTCATCGATTATACTGTCTAGTGAACATACATATTCTATATGACTGCTAGAATTAGTTATAGATCTAGGGAGTTCGCTATATTGATTACCTTCTTTAGTTATAAAGGCTTGTAAGTTTCCTAATTGAAGCTCATTAGTTCCATCGGGAAGTTGATGCACATGTGTGCTTGCCTGCCCCGCCCAAGCATTAGAGTTACTCTCTAAAGATAAAGCCTTAAATATTTTTACAGCGCTAGGATCCTGATTAGAAACTATAGTTAAAGAAGAAGAGAAGGCTTCCCCGTAGAAATTATTGTGTGTAGGATTAACCTCATGCTCCCAGAATAACTCATTACTATAGCTAGTTCCTGTATTATTAGTTATCATAACGTTATCTATAGCCGCATAGCAAGTAGGGGTGTAGCTATATCTGGTTTTCCAGAACCCACCTTTATGTGAAAATGCTATTGTTTTTCCTGTGTACTTCCCCATTAGTTTGGTAAATTTAAACCTGTGTAACCTACACTATAATCTATATTGGTACTCGTCCCAAATGTTGTTAAAAACAGTATTAAGTCAGCAGTCCCGATTGCTCCGTCAGCATTTAAATCAGACATAACAGTAGTTGTGTCTGCGCCTGCAGATATAGTAATTTGCTGTATAAGATTGCGTAGCTGACTTATACTTATCCCTTCACCTGCTAAAGCTGTTTCTAAAGAGCTGTACCCTTCACCTTGGTTTGCTGCTAAATTGTTTATATATGCTTCTAGCTCCACCCAACTACTAAGACCAAGAGATGTAGCAAGTAAATTTACCTCATCTTCAACATTAGCACTCAAGACCCCACCTTGAATTATACCTTGTATATACTGAGCTAAAGCTGTCAATCTCTCCGCTTGCGTAGCTTCAGTAGGCATGTTACCTACGCGTGCTTCAATAAAATTATTTAACTGTGTTACGTTAAATATCAGCCCTTGAACATAAGAATTCAACCCAGCCTGGTCTGTGAGATTATTAGTATCGATAATATCCTGTAACCCTGCGTTAAGTTGAGGGTTATAAATAAGATAGTTATCTATTATCTCGTCGTAGAGATCTGAATTAGCCTGTTGAAGAATTCCAACATTAAAGTCAGGGAAGTCAGCGTTATAGTTTCCGTTACCAGATATATAAGCCTGTTCTATTTGATTAATTAGGTATGGGGTTAATACCCCGTCAATATCATCAATGGTAAGAGACGTCCCGAAGGTTTGGTTTAGTGAGTTTACAATAGCAGTAGGGACTTGATCTGCCGTTATATTCAAATTAGCTTCAGTGCCAATAGCCGATATGTACGAGTTTGCTATAAATTCTTGAGCTATATCGAGAGTGCTATATGTTTCTGACTGACTTGCAACCATAATCGCACCAAGATTCTGCTTAAAAGCATCAAAAAAGTCCCCGTCTATTTGTAAATCAGCTGTAGCATTTAAAGAAGGTCCACCCCACACTTCCCCTTGAGAATAAATTGTCCGTGTATTACTCTCTAATCCAATCGAATCCGATCCTCCAAATATTTGCTGAACTTGCATCAACACCATCGAAACATCCGCTGCATTTTGCAATAAATCTTCAAATGGGAATCTCCCCTCGTTACCGAATAAACTCATAAACTCAGACGGAGATTGTGATGACAATAAAACATCCTGACCATCTTCCTCAAAATTAAAATTGGAGTAAGATTGTTTATTATTACTAAGCATGTTCATTAAGTTGAAAACCTTTTGAATAATACTATTTATATGCGTTTGAAAGCTTAACGCATCGGCATCAGGTAATTCTAGGTTATCTATATATGCCACAACACCTTCGACAGTTTCTGGAACCGCTGAATCTGATATAGCGTCGTGGATAAGTTGTAAATCATTATTAGATAAAGCTTCAGAAATCTCCGCTGCTAAATTTTGCACACCAGTTTGTAATGCACTCGTTATTTCTGTTACCCCTACTACTTCATCTGCATTAAACACCCCGTCTTCATTAGGATCTAATGTTTCGTCTGGATCGTTATAAAAATCTTGTAAAACTTGAGGGAGGTCGTTAATATCAAACGCTAATGTTTCTACTCCATTTGCATCTTCTTTAGTAGTAGTAAGAATAGCCTCTAAGATATTACGTACCTGCTGCTCTAAAGAGTTTACCGTTATTGAACTTGCACTATCATCACCTTCGTTACCACCAAATTCACCTGCTCCACCACTTGGTATAACCCCGTAAGTTAAAGGGTCTAGAACGGTAAGTAGATATTCTTCGTTTACTGGATCGAATCCACCAACCACTCTAACGTCATCGTAGTTTATAAAATCACCTATATCTTTAGATTTATTTATAGCAGCTTTAAAAACCCCTCTGAAGTAAGATGCCATACCTTGGTCTGATATCTCTTTCACCCCGCTGGAAGGGTTAAATCTATAGACCTTCCCTAGGTTTTTATGAGCAAAGTATACAAACGCCCCGACTTGTACTACAGACTCTGGGTTATTATCACACCCAGCTCTACCAGCAAAGACTCTTTCTTGACCTAAAGGACTCTTCGAAGCGGCCACCGTATCGGTACCAGACACATCTGAGAATAAGGTTTTACTAGCTGGGACAAGAGTGCATCTATCGGACTGTATAACGAATACGTCCCCCTCCATATTGCACATATAGTTAATATCCCCAAACTCTTCTTGTAAATCCTTAAAGTTAGATAGAGTGAGGTTAAATGATGAGTAATTTATCTTACTAGAGTTAGGGTTGCTTTGCCCTGAATATGTTATACTAGCCTCTCTTATACTTTCTATAGAGTCTTCAAGAATTATATTAGGCCTACCTATTAGCGTAGCATCCGCTTTAAATAAATCTGAGGCTGTTTCTGTCTCTAGATAATAAGGTTTAAAGTTAGAGGATGAACTACTTTCAGCCAGAGTAGTGTTGTCTAAAATTAAATCTTGAAAATCCCCACTACTATATTCCCTTAAATTTACAGGAACCCTTCTCCACCATACATCGCCTTTATCTAATGTGATGTCTGTTATACTGTGAGTAGCACTATCTGTCTCTGGATTATTAACATTATAAGTATCACCTATCTCATAGTAAAATCTACTTTCTTCATCTCTATCTCTAGCGGGTGTAAATAACTCTATTATACAGTTGTTATCCCATTTAGAAGACCCGTCAACTACAGAAGCATAATTAAAACCATCTGCATTAGGATTGTTTTTTAAAACAACAAACTCCCCCAACTTTTCAGGTTCAGTTTCATCCCCACCTAAAGGGTTGTCTGTTTCACCTAGAAGGACTATATTAACAATATCAAACTCGTAGTTAAAAAAGAAATCTCTATTTTCACTGTCGGTATAAGCAGAGATTATTCTTAATTTTTGATTAACCCCATCTATATATTTAAACATACTTAGCCCCCCTTCTGGAGATCTAGCCCCCCATTCAGCAACATAAGATATAGAGCTTTCTTGCAGGTAATTTAAAGATACATATATAAGAGTGCTGCTAACATTTGCAGTCCCTGTATTATCGGGTAAAACAAATGCTCCTCCAGCTGAATATTGAACAAAGTTCTGTACACTAGTGTTCTTCGTATAAGCTAATTTGTAATAATAAGCCCATTTAGGAGGAGCGTGATTAAGCGTTAAGTTTATTATGCTTCTCCCGTGCAATGCCCCTAATCTTTCTGCTGCAGAATATCCTGGTACATAAACCGTCTTTAGGTGGTTTACAAACCCGTGTCGTCCTCTTTCATCATAATAAATTATTCCGAAGTCGTGGTCAGCGTTACTTTTAAACGTCCTATCTGCTGCAGAGTTTTGATCAAAAACAGCTGTTCCGCCTCCAGGTAGATAAAGAAAAGCAAGGTTTAATATTTCTATATAAGAATGTTTTTGAGGGAAATCTATTACAAAAGGCCAGTCTGCTCCTTGGCTATAATAATAAGAGTAAGGAAAATCATTAAGGTTTGAACCCGTCCCTAATCCTAAGGTAGGCTCCCCTTGCATAAGAGGGATAAAAGATCTAGAAGGTTGAAGTTGAGGGATGTTTAAAGAAACTAAACCGTCAAGCGTCATGATATACCTTGAGTTTATAGTCCCTGTAAATTCAGGCCCAGCAACCCTAATAGTTCGGATTAATTGATCTTGTGTCGACCCAGCAATAGCACTATCTACAAGAGTCTCTACAAAATCCATCCGACGAGGATGAGAAGATAAATTCACAGATCCTGCTCCATTCTCTAAGTTGTGAGATAAATTCCCTCCCATACCTCCTTCTCCATCAACAAGAGAGAACGGGAATATTTCTTTTAGTCCAGATAGTCTAGGCTGACTTTCATATTGAGATTTATTGAATCTAAAAAACTGATTAATATTTTGATCAAAATCTAAATATCCTAAGAACCGTTGTTCTTGTAATTTAGCTAGATTATTTAAAAGGGTGTAATAAGGTGTTCCATCCCCAAGAGACTCGCCAGTAAAGCTAGTTTCAAGACCAGCTATTTGAACTGGAGTAGCTAAAAAATTATTGTTTACATCAAGGTCGTCTGGATTGTTTTGATCGGTTATATTATCGAAAATATAATCCCAGTCAGCTAAAGTGTTCTCTTCATCATATTGAAAAAGCGTCCCATGTACAGCACCGCTAGCGCTAGAAAACCCATACGAAGTGTCAGTAAAAAAAGCCTCAGGGTTTATATCTTCAAGATAATCTTTTGAAAAAGCAAACCAAGGAGAGTTGTAAAACTTCTTTTTAAAAACGCTATACGTTTCTACGTTTTCCATCCCCCCAATACATAGCCTCAGCATTTCAAACTTAGGGTTAATTGCAGAAAAAGGTTCATCCTTTTCAAGGTAAAACATCACATCTGCTTTTTTAACAATAAAATGACCTATAGGAGCTTTATAAATAGTACCTCCTTCCTCCCCGCCGATCTCATCTTCAACAACCCCGACAATAAGTTTACTTAGGTAATTATCTTCAGTAATTTGTTTCCCGTCATCTATCTCATCTAAATCTAAATCGTAAATAACTTCAGTTTCAGCCTCTACCGTTTCTAAAATTCCTCCGCCGCCCCAAGTAATAGCCTGTCCCGTTAAAGCCTGAGATATTGCAGAACTTAAAGCTGCCCTTCCATCTCCTTCTATATTTGCCAAGGCTTTAATTTTACAAGAAAATGTTAAAGGAGCCCCTTTGATTATTAAAGGATTTCCTGCGCTAGTACCAAAGTTTACTCTTTTAGGAATCCCTCCTGTTTCACCCCCTAAAACTGTTTTCCATTCTGGTGCATCTGGCCCCGTCCCATCTACTCCCATTACTGTATTTCCGCTTACCCCATGATTATTTCCAGAATAAGGTATCCCCCAGGAGTCGTATTCACCCCCTATGTACATACCCTCTCCTTCAAGAATTGGGTTAGGAATTCTATCTTTAATCCAGTTAGCTCCAGATCTATCTAATCCTTGATGCCCATAAAAAGCATTATCCTCTCCCTCAGCATTTACCCAAGAATTAGAATCATCCGTATTCCCTCCAAAATCACCCCCATCCCAGCTACCATCTTCAGGACCCATAGAGTAATCTACTTGGTATTCAGTAAATTGCTGAAACGCCCCCCTGTGTCTAGATTGATGATAAGAGTCCGTGGCTTGATAAAGGTGAAAGTTATTATTAGGGGATATCGTTACAGACACATTAAATACATCTCCTGTAGTAATATCTAAAGGCATTTCTTGACAGTCTATTATATATCCTGCGCTTTTATTCCTAGCCCCATCTGATTGGGGTTCATCAACACCTAGATTGTTTGGGTCAACACTATCAGACCCATACTCAACGTTATACGCCCACTGTTGCTCCGAAATAGCAGGGATTAATTTCACTACTAAATCTATAAGTTCCACACCTCTTTCTTCAAAAGAAACAACATCACCGCAAGGTGGATCAATTTTTACATTGTTGAAGCCTTCTAAGTAGTTCCCATACATCAACCTATTATCAACCACAGATTGAGCTTGAGCTTTTCTTGGGAGGTTATCAAACTGTTTATTTACTTCGTTAGTACTGACACCTCTAACTATTCTATCGTTATAGAAAAAATACGCTCTTGCATTAGGAACCCAATTCTCTTGCCCTTCTGTATTGGAAACCTCATCTAAAACAACCAATTCTGGGTTATTAAACTGACGAGCTAATATCCTGATACTTTCTATCTCCGCCCCAGCCTCAGGTATTCCAAGAACACATCTATTGTGAAGCGCATGATTAACAGTAGTTAATCCACCTTGGTTTATAATCCCAGGGGAGAAGGCTATGTCTGAATAAGGTGATATAGCAGATTCTACCCCGTCTTTAGAAATAAACTGATATGCAAATTGAAACCCAGGACCAGATTTAAAATTACTAGTTGTTCTAGTTTGGTCAGAATCAAACTCAAAAACAATCGGAGTTAAAGGAGTCTTTGGGCAAGCTGTGATAAAATCTATTCTATCTGGCAGACTGTAGTTATTATCTACATTACTCATAGCCATATAAACGTTTATTTTACGTGGCTCATTGGTATTGTCTGTAAAGTATAAGATAGTATCTTTCTCAAAATCTTTTTCTGTACCTGGTTTAATAGGTCCACCTGGATTTTGATTTAACCTACTTTGAGAAGTGTATACTATATTCCCCTTTACAAACCCGTGTTCTGGAAAATTGTATAGATTAGACTTATGTATTCTTACTATCCGCCCTGCGGAATCTGCTACTCCTGGTAGCTTCCCAAGCTGATCGTAAGCATATACACCGTGTTCATTAATATTATTACTCCAAACAAAAAAGTATACTATCTTAAGCTTAGTGTCTGTAACGCTCCCAATAATCTTAGCATTTTCTCCCCCAACTCCGTTACCAGAAACATATTCTATAACCTGGTTTCCTTTTAAATTCTTAAGTACACCTAGATTCCCAGTAGTTACATCTCCACCATCAGATTCATCTTCAGTAATAAGCATATTTAAAGCATCCACCATACTAGTTTTAGGTACTAGTTTGTAGTCAGACGATTTATCTAGCCTGATTGGTGTAATTTTATCTATAGCCATTAGTACTTAGGCGCTTGCTTAAAGTTTCTGCGTATAGTACTTAGCGCTTCTTCTTTTGTGAAGTTGCTTAGTCTAGCATTCGCTTTTCTTCTCTCATTGTAATATTCTGCTCTAGCTCTAGCCTTTTCATTTGCTGGGACACTAGACTTTCTTTCTACTATCTTATAGTACATATAACTACGTAAGGCCTCTTCTGCATAAACATGCACTTCTGGATCGGTAGATCTCGCCTCATCAGCTATGTATTCTAACACGACTTCAGAAGAACCTGAACTACCCATTTTAAGCTCTATTCTGTCCTCATCTAGATTCAACCTATACTGCCCTACCGCATGACCCCCTCCGATGCCATATAAGCGCCCTGAGCCCCCTTGATAGAGATAATTCTCAAACACATAGAAGTCTTGGTCATCAGAATTGGTTGTAGAGCCTGTAGTAGAGCTTTTGGATGCTT
>UEXM01001850.1_pt1 | contig 16329 bp, 25 predicted proteins | sample 1796661 | NCBI WGS metagenome assembly UEXM01 (sample SAMEA4772469, study PRJEB27181) | metagenome | reverse complement strand
GTAAAACAAATCGTATATTATCCTTTCAACGCTACGTGCTGGTTGGCAGCACGAGTGATCAAAGCAATTTCAGAACGGTAGTGGAACTCGGCCTTATCCTCAGACAACTCGTTGTGTCCAAAGACTCCGCCACCACGTACCCAGTGCTCAAGCTCACGGCTGTAACCGTTAGACTCCTTGTAGTTCAACTCCAAAGCTGGTGCCTTCACACCAGTGCGAGCGTCAGCAACTTGAGTCAAAGGAATCATAGCCCCCATGAACTTGTTAGATGCTCCGAGGAGCGTAGGGTCATTCAACAACTTCCAGTCGTGCTTGTGGAAAGTGTATCCACCGCGAGAGAAGCTCTTGAATCCAAGCTGTACCGCCATGTCTGGTGAGTTCTGGAATGAACCGAACTGACCTGGGAGACCAGCAGTAACGCCTGTAGAGATACCTGAAGCAAGCATGTCATCGATAGCCAAGTCTTGCGTTCTGTTCAAGTACATAGCGTACTCAGCAGGAGCGCCTTGCTTGTCGAGCTCGATGATGATGTTGTCAAACTCAGCGAAAGAGTCGAGAGGGTTGGCGTTACCGTTGGTAACCTCAATACCTCTGGCAGCGATAGCCGCGAAGTAACCTTCAGAACCAGCAACTCCACCATTTTTGTCGGCGACAGTGCCTGAAGCAGCTGTCTTCTGACCGAAGAGCATCATCATCTCACGACGATCCATGAAGCGCTGACGAGTCTCTTGCTCACCGTGCACGTACCATCTGTAGTCACCACCAACGTTCACCCATCCGACGTTCGTCGCCTGCGATCCGTTGACAGCATACTTGTCCTTCACGATCATGAAGCTGTTGGTCCGCTTAGTGGCGGATGTCTCCATGAAGCTAGCAGGAGCCTCAGTACCCTGATCGTACATGTTACCGAGGATGATCAAGCTGTCTGTAGCTGCCCAAGCAGTGTTAGAGGCAGTTCCATCCAAACGCTTAAACACTGTGCTCTCAGAGGTACAGATAAACACCTCACCAGAGCTAGCGTTCATAACAACGGTCTGCGCGTCAAGATTGTTCTCAGGGGCCACGCCACTGCCACCAACGTCATCAAGAGCTGTACCCAAGGTAACGGTTCCCGATGCGCCAGAGGGCGATGTACCCGTCAAGGGAAGCAGTCTGTGACGACGCTCTTCCTCCCAGTACTGGACGAAATCGTTAACGCCCTGTGCCTTTGTTGCGCCAGTCATCTGGAGGAATCCAGTGATGCCCTGGTCGCCGTATGTTTTGATAAGGAGATCTCTGTTGTCATCCTTATTCATGTTCAACAACGTGTCAATCGTTGTGTATTTATCTGGAGTTAGCTCAAAGTTTGCCATTGAGCCTACTCCAGGACTTCCTACTGTAGCCATAGTTTCTTAATCTTAGATGTTAAAAGTCATTTTGTTTCCGTTACCGATAATGTTTCTTAGTTGCTCGGTAAGCGGATTAGAATTGGGTGCTTGACTTTGTACGGGAGACTTGGCTGATACGTTGGCCGCCTTTGTCACCACGCCTCTCTGACCGTCGCTCAGTCCTTGTCTGTAAACAGACGATACGATCTGATCGATGTTGTCGAGAACAGTGCGATGAGAAGACAACGTGTCGTAGTCCCAGCTTCCGTCGTTTCGTACATAGGGATCGAAGTACTCGTCAAGCTTTGAGTTCTTCTCCTTAAGTGTGGACTTGTACTTGTCATCCAATCCAAACGTAAAGGTCTTCCCGCTCCCAAGGTCAAACTCTAGACCTGTAAGCGCGTCAACCTCCTTGCTCATGTTGGAGATCCACTCGTCCGTGATGATGGGGTCGTCATCAGCCGCTGACTTCTGCTGCTGCACTGGAGTCTTGTATGAGTCTCTCATACCGTTGATAGATTCCCGTGCGGACTGTGCGTCAATCTTAAGCTGAAGCTGTGCCATCTTTACCTCCTCCTCACTGTATAGATCGGGATTGGTTTTGTACTTGCCTTGCATGAGGGTGTTCACCTCGTCAGGAGACAGGCTCGAATACTTAGAGGCTAGGTCTACACGCACCGCGCTCAGATCATCCATCTCGGTTGGATCTAGGCGTTGGTATGCAAACCAGTCCTCTGGGGTTCTACCTGTATCCTCAACGAATCTGGCGATAGCCTCCACACGTTCGTCAAGATTTTTTTGTTGTACCTCCTTCGGTGTTAGGTCATCGAATGATGTAATCTCTCTACCGAGCTTCTCGCCCATGTATTCGAGAACCATCCGATCGACGTCACTGTCGGAGAGTTGAGTTTCCTGTTGCTGTGGTTCAGCTGGTGCTGCTTCAGGGTCCACGTAGGGGGTGTCCTCAAACTGCTGAGGAGCCTCCTGTTGTGGGGACTCCTCCTGCTGAGCACTGGCCATAGCGTCAGCCGTGCTGTCAAACCATTGGATAGTAGGTGACTCTTGCGACTCCACCTGCTGCTCCACTTGTTGCTCCACTTGCTGCTCTACAGCTGGAGCTTCATTCTCTTGAATTTGCTCTTCCATTGTATTAGTATTTGTTTTCAATTATTACTCAGGGTGCTGATTGCCTGGACCTAGGTACAGTACAGCTCCGTCGGTGAGTTGATCTGCCGCCAAGCTGACAGCAGTCCATCTACCGTAGATAGTCACACCCTTGGGAAAGACATTATTGTCAGCCAAGGCTTGGCCATTAGATCCTTCATCCTGATCTGTGACAGAAAGCACTGCGCTGTCTGCAATGGTAACATCTCTATCCATCTCTAGTGTCGAGGCGTCGGTGCCTCCACTAGCATCCACTCCAACAGACTTGACCTTAGCCAAGAACGCTCCGCTAGTCGACAAGTACAAAGACTTCCCAATAAGTGAAGCCGCTGGTGTACCTGTCGTGTCAATAAACCCTGCCCCCTCCGTTGCGGTGCCACCACTACCAGTAACAGTGATGTCAGCAGTCGCATGGGCAGCGGAGCTCCTGTTAAAGAACCTGTTCGGATCTTCCGCAACTAGGATGTCGAACTCGGTGTCGCCCAAGCACTGGATAGCCACCACCACCTTTCCGTCTGGCGGAACAAAGATGTTAGCCCCAGTGTCAATAAAAGCACAACCGTGCTGACCGAAAGCCATTTGATTTGCTTCACCTGTATTAGATAGTCTTGCCATGTCTTAGTTATTTATTAGTCTCCAGATCCTACAAACGGTCCTGCTGCTGAGCTATCCAATCCGAACACGATGAACTCTACAACGCTATCAACTCTTGTTCCGTAGCACTTCAGATTCTGATCTGCTGGAACAGGGATGAAACAAAACTCACCACCACCTAGTTTGGCAACAACGTCGTTTGAGTTTGCATTGTTGTAGATGTACACGAAGTTCTCCTTCTCGCTCTCTAGATTCTTTGCATACAGGTATGCCGTCACGAGCTTGTCGTTGGCAACGTATAGATCCAGGGCGTTGTTGTGTACAGCCGTCTTCAGGACTTTGGCTCGACCAATAGCCCCACCATCAGCACTGAACGTAATGTTCGCCCCGACGTTAACGGGGGTTGGCATTACGTTAGTGGTGGAAAGAGATACCGATGCTCTTACCGTACCCATTACTCGTCAATAAACAAAGCGTACTCCAGAGTCATGCTGGTAGCAACGCTTGGTTGGATCTTAATGTCGTTGGTGTCAGCGTTAGCCTCCCAAGGGAAAAATGCCCAATCACCAGCATAAAGCTTGCCCATCTGTTCAGAGTTAATTTCGATTGTGAAAAACTCCGTAGGAACGAGGCTGATGTTTTTTACATAAATCTTGTGAGATCCGTTAGCATAAGCGTCACCATCGAACAAGATGTATTGCGCTGTGGAAGAGGTAGTCTTTCTACCGACCCCCGTGGTTTGAGTCAAACCAGTTACGGTTCCCGCCTTAGTAAGGGTAGCTGTTGAAGACAATGACAGAGCGTCACCAGTAAGGTCTGAGCTGGACAGTGTCAATGTTGCAGTTGTAGTTGCCATTTTATCTAGATGTGTTTGTTCCGCAAATATAGCAAGAATTATCTGTGTCGCCGAGAGATGCGTCTAGCCCCCCTTGGTTGACGACTATGCTGCTTACCTGCCTTGGTATCTTTCCTCTTCTTGGCACTGGTGGCAGCGTACTCTTCGTCAGACATAGCCTTGATTGCAGACTCTGGAAGATACCTTTCGCCAGTGGCGTCCTTGCCCTGTGTTGAGGGCTTCCCGCTCTTGGTTCTCCACTTCTGTGACGTCCACGCCTTAAGAGATTGCTGTGACTTTTTCAGTGCCATCAGTTCCTGTATCCCCCTCCTGCAGCCTTGTAAGCTTTGGCAAGCATCTGGGCCTTACGTGCTGACCACTTGCCCGCAGAACCACCTTTACTGCCAGCCATAATCCTGTTAAAGATCCTCTTTCTCAAACTAGGTTTGGTGTAGTTGCCAGCCTCGTTAACTCTTGACTTAGTCTTACCCATGGCTTACCTGCTTAAACTTTGCCTTTGAAACAGCCCCGTCGTGAGGCTTATAGTCTCCCTTCATCAGAAAGTATCTGCCGTTCTCCTGCATCCAGTGAAAACCAGATGGCGGATCTACAGACACAGACTTCTGAGAGATCTTAAGCTTACCCCCCTTGTTGTACTTGACAGTATTCATGACGGCTTCCACTTTACTTTGTTGGCCCACCAAGCTGGAGACAATGGTCCGCGAGCTATGTTCTTAGCGTGTCGAGACTTGAATGCTTTCCTTTGCTCAGGACTCTGGTTTGTCTTAACTCCCCTCTGCCCAAACTTTAAGTACTTGAGCTTTCCGTCTTTGTGTACAACTACGTGATGAGATTTGCCAGAACTGTCGTTTAGGCGCTGAGCACTGTTGGCCTTCCTTAGACCATGCCTAGCTAGTTTTGCGCTTACCTCTTTTTTGGTTGCCATGTCAAGACAAAGATACTTGATTGGAGTTTACTGAAGTCACAGTGATGCTGATGCCAGCAACAGAACTTACGGTGATGGTATTCTTGTCCGTGGTGGACAGAGAGACGTTAGCGCCTGTAGTTGTAGATACAGTTACACTCATCTCTTTGCCTGCGAAGATGCTTCGGACACGTCTCCGTTTACCTTGAAGACTCCCCTCAAGATTGTAGTGTGCTCATCCACTGAGTCAGTTACGGGCTTAATCTGTTGTAGGTCGTAGACGTAGCTCCCCTCTGGCACCAACCGCATCGTAGTGGGGGTGGCTGTAATTGTCAAGACCCCAGCGTCCGTTACAGAGAACTCCTCGAAGCTCACCTCCTGTACGCCGTTGAGTGCACGAGCGCCTACACCCCTGGTGCCAATGATTAGTCCGCTAGCTCCACGAGCTTTTGCCGATGCGTCTCCAGACCTCACCTGCATAGAGAATCTGTACTTATCCGTGGCAAGCGGAAGGACGGTTCCTGCTGAATCCTTTAGAGTCATAGACAGGGAGAAAGAGTCACCTCGTCTGCAAGTGATGTCAAGCCTTTCGCTTACATCTAAGTTTACCTTCTTAGCCATGTTAGATTGTTTGTTCTGCGTCCTTAGACTTTCTCTTGTCGATAAGCTTTGATTGCTCCTGAGCTTGCTTTGTCACCCTACTATCTTTCTTGGTCTCCTTGAAGACCTCGATTTTTTCCCTGAACTCTTGATCGTCAGTCTTAAAGCCAAGGGTAGCCTGAGCCCTAATCATCTCGATCTCTCTTCTGTACGTGTGCTTGACCTCTTCGAGTTGAATCTCCATCTGAGTCTTAAGCTGCATCTTCTGCTGCTCCATCTGCATCTCCATCTGCATCTCTTGCTGCTTGGCTTGCGAGGCCGCCTCTGCTGCCTGCTGCGCCTGCTGCGCTTGCATCTGTGAGTTCTGCTGTGCCTGCTCCTGCTGATCCTTTCTACGCTTGTTCCTGCGAACAACCAACAGCCTCTCTGCTTGGTTGATGTCCTTCAGGGATCTAACCGCAATAGCGTCCTCAAGGTCAATCTCTCTCTGAGCAAGTGAGGCCTGAATGTTTTGCTCCAGGTATACTTTCTCCTGATCCTCCATGTCCTTCTGAACAGTGACTCCGAAGTTAAACATAGGGAGGTCTGAGAAACCAGACAACGCCATCATGTTCTCCTTACCGATCGCGTTCATGTATATCTCCATGAGCATCGACTCAGGTGGGATGATCTGCAGGCATCTTACCACGTCGTCTACTACCTGCTTGTACAGGATAGTGGAGGCGTTGGTGATGTCGTACGTAGCGTTGTTACCAGCAGCGATAGCTTGCTGCTGCACTCCCACAAGGGTGTCACCCTTAGGTGTAGAGGCGTCCATCATCTCGTTGATTCCCGTGGTGTCACGGATCATACCGAGGTAGTGGTTGTACAGAGTAATCAGCTGATTGATGTTCCTGATGGAGTTGTCAATCTGCTGGATGGGAGGTCCTTGGAATCCACCTTCAGCGTTCTTGCTTCTGTAATAGAACACACCCGTCTGCTCGTAGATGTCGTGAAGTTCTAGCGGCTGAAGCTCTCCACCCTTACCGAGCTGTACGTTCTCAAGGCCTTCGATGTCAATGATCAATCCGTCAGGCTTAGCCTTAGCGATAGACTGCTGCAACTTGAGGTGGGTGATCTGGAGCATATCCGCAAAGCCGATACAGCTCTCAACCATACTCTTTGGTTGCATGTTACGGAGATTCGTAGCCACGGCAGAGTAAGACATTCTAGCCCTGCTGACGTCGTGCATGTTCCTAGGCACATTCGTCTTAACCCCGTAACCTACCAAGTAGTCACACCCCATGACGAGCATGCCTCCGTACACAGAGCTAATCTCAATCTTGTGTGGGCGGCGCTCAAACACACCCTTCTTAGACTTGGGCTTGTTCTCAAAGCCTTCGTAGTAGAATCCTGTGTTTCCGTGACGGCTATCCTTCTCCTCGAAGTGCATGCAGTCAACAGAGATGAACTCAAAGTCCAAGATGTCAACCATGTACTCTTCGTACCCGTACACATTCCGACCCAACGTCTGGTCGTAGTAGACCTGGTTGATTTTGTCGTAACCGTTATTAGGGTGCTTAGCCTTCTGAGCAATCTTCTTGTACTCCTCCTCCGTGAGATCGTCACCAGCAATTCTCTTCAGCTCCTGAATAGAGATAGTCTTAATGCTACCAGCGTATACAAGATCGCTAAAGTTTGGATCGTCCGTGTTGCTGTGCACAAACTTAACTGGATCAACGTACTCTGTGGTGATGCCGTAGTTGGGGTCGTTGTTTCTCTTGACCACGCTCATACCGCATGACACTAGGTCTTGTACACATCTACGGAATACGTTGTCATTGAAGCTGTTCCACTCAAGCGTCAGGTTCGTGGCGATCTGCCCAGCAATCTCAGCGTCAGTCTTGACGTTGGTATCCATTAAGATTTCTGCCTCCTCAACTGAGTCTGGCAATTCCGCAGGATCTTTATCCAGCACCAAGCCACCAGTAAGATCCTTCAGCTGCTCTAGCTGAGGCTTCATCTTGACCTGGTTCACGATACGCTGCTTCTCTTTGTTCTTTGCAGAAGAAGAGATTGGGTCGATGGCCTCCAGGTTGGGGTAAGGGTTCCTTGACAGGATCTTGTTCACCACAATCCTTGCGAACTTTGGAAGGATTGGAACTGGTGTGTAGTCTAGGTTGACCAGAGATCCGTCACCATTGTTAGGGTCCATGGACGTAAGGATCTGTGTGTAGATCGTAGTGTCCTGTACACCGTTGGCGTAGTCCCTGTTCTTTTCAAATACCTTTGACCTCTTCGAATACAAAGAGGACCTGTCGCTCATCTTACCCCACTGATTTTCAATAGCCTTGGCGTACTTCATCCCGTACTCCTGAGACATCTTCATCTCTCTCGACGCAAGCGGATCGGGGAAATTCTTAGAGTACTTCTTATCGTTATTATACATTCCTCGAAGTCAAGAGTTGGATTATCTGCAAATATAGGAAAAACGCTACCTTCCGTTAAACCTCCTCAGAAACACCTTCTCGGAAAAGTCAGAGGGCTTAGTCTTCGGCTTAGCTTTTTGAGCGGCAAGCAGGGCCAAGCCTGAACTAATTGTGAGGTCAAACTTAGTTCTGTTGTCAATCTTGTACCCTATCCAGTCCTCAAGAGTTCTGTTAAAGTACATGATCCCCATATCACCTGTCTCCCTATTGACACCCACATGATTGTGTATGTAAGACTCTATGGCGTGTGCATGAGACTGAATAACATCCTGAGAGTTTGATGGTATACCCTTGGTCTTTACGTTGGACTTCGTGGTGGAGAGGTGAGCTGGCCTATCCATTAGATAGCCATCGTAACCTCTTGATTCAAAGTATCTTGCGATGCCGTACTTATTGTTTTCAATTAAGACTGGGTACCCGTAGAAGAACGCAGCCTTGAGCACATCCTCGTAGAAGATCCTAGCCAGCGGAGGACGGGAAGCGTACTCAAGCACAAACGTATTCGATGGATACTCCATGTGGAATTTGTTGTACAGGTGAAACGCCCCCTTAGACCCACGACCATCGACGGTGGCGTCAAGGTCATAAGAGTCAACTCCCCCCACCCCCAGCTCTGCATTGGGTGCTACTCGTTTGCTATTCTCCTGCTTGGAGATATTTCTTATCTCAGTAGGTGGCATCCAGCTAACCCTAAACCTACCCTTCGGATCTGGATCGAAAAGCACCTCAGTGTCCTGATCCCCGTTCTTCCAAACGAAGTTGCCCCTGACAACAGGGTTGGGGAAGAGCTCATCGTTGTGCTGTATCTGCTCATAGATCTGACCTATGTTAAATAGGCTACCCTCTATGCTGTCCCTGAAGGCTTCATCGGTTGTGAAAGGAAACTGCCTTGTCACCTCATTGAGCTCCGAAGGATCTCCCTTCAAGCTATCCCTCTCATTCTTAAGGAACTGCTTAGCCCCCATGTATATGGAGTCACCATCGATACCGTCCACAGAGGACTCTGGTGTCTCTATGATAGGCTTGCCATGAACATCAAAGAACCCCTCAAGGGCTTCGTACGCAGGGATAAACAGCCTATACAGTCCAGTCCTAGTCCTACCGTTAGCGTTGCGCTCAGAAGGGTTGGAGTCAGCCCACAGGTCCTTGTACTGCTTACCTCCCTTGTCCATGGGGTTGACGGTACTACCGACCAAGGCCTTACCCACGATCTTTCTACCGACGATAAGACACGTCCTCTGGATACGCCAAGCGTCCCTGATGTCCGAAGGCTTCTCCCACTTACCCGCCTCGTCTAGGTACATGATGTGAAGCTTCTCTCCGTCGTAAGCGTTGTTCGTTGTGTTCTTCCAGTTGATCACCGTGTTCAAGGCCTCACCCTTGTGAGAGGTTTTATTCTTCTTAGTGATCCTCTTGCTGGGCTCTCGAAACGCTAGCTCCATACGAGGGTTGGTGGTACCGTCCTGGATTGGCTTGAAGAAGAAAGGGTAGCTCCTAAACATCTGCACCACCTTCTTCATGAAGATGTTTTCTTGTGCGTCTTTACCTGTCTTGGACTGGATACCGAGGAGTTTATCCTTAACCTGCGTAGCTTCATCAACAAGGACTGAAGCACAGATATTAGTGTATCCAGAACGACGACATTTAGTATATAGCTGGCCAATGCAGCGCGGATCAACCTCGCACGCAGCCATGTGTAGATATATCTCACGTTGGAACTCAAGATAGTTAGGATACCCTATATCCATCTTGGTCCACTGCAACATCATGTAGTGCCTACCCGTAATATATGTAGGGATACCCTTGTTGAAAAACCAAAAGCCTTCACGCCTACGGCGAAACTCCTCCTCGACATACGGACGAAACTTCTGTCTGAACTCCCCTGGCATCTCCCCCCACTCATCCATAGAACGAATCCTAGACAACTCCTTTGGCATAGAAACCCTCTCCCACAACTGCAAGTCGTCTGTACGTCCATATCCTTCAATCTCCTCTTCGGGAGGCTGAGCGGGAAGTGAAACGAGTAACTCACCGATTGAAACAACTTCACCTTGCGTACCGTTGGGGCAAAGCTTGATAACAGGTTCATCATACTCATCTATGTCTATCAGTACACTCAAAACCAGGGTTGATTGGATAGGAACTCAAGCCAGTCAAGCACAGTGACAAAACCGTCTCCGTCGTAGTCGTACGTTTTGTTCTCTGTACCAAAGGCGTTGTAGAAGCCTGCTACCTCCTGCATGAAGTCTAAGAAGTCCTGCATCAGTAAACTTGACCCCACCTGTTGCTTCGAAAGCTTGGGGCGCCAGATTTAGGGTTAGCAAGTTCCATGTACTCACCACAAGAACACTTGATCTCGTGCCGTGCCTTTCCTTCTACGAACTTGATGCTCACGCCAGAGGCATCCTTGGTCTCCCCGCAGGGACATTTGTAATTAGCCATTAGATTTAATTTAGTGCACCCGCAGGGACTCGAACCCCAAACCCTCGCCTTAGAAGGGCGATGCTCTATCCAGTTGAGCTACAGGTGCGATCGATTACCTACCCTGCCCCCTGTACTTCTTCTTGTAGTTCTTAGAGGACTTGTGGTTAGATGATTTGTTCTTGGAGTGGATACCCTTCCTGGTAACTTCCTCCTTGAAATAAGTATGTACTTGTTGCTTAGCCATTGTATTTTATTTTGAGAAACGCTCGGCAAATCCGCCAGAGTAGTCCTTCTCTTTTTCTATTTCACCATTGCTTGTCAGGTCCTTGACCATCTGCTCAAGTCTCTGCCTTTCTACGATAAGCTCCTTGCAGTCCACAGCCGTCTGCTTGATAGACTGGAGCTCAGCCTTGCGAGAGGAACCACCAGCGTCAGGATCGACAGGCTTCTTGATCTCTTCGATCATATTGTTGACAGCCACCTCCATGCTTTGCATGAGGCGCTGAGCCGCATCAATCGTTGTAAACTTCTTCTTCGACATAGAGTAAGTCTTCGGCTCTTGTTCTGTAGTACTCCTTCCCATCGATCTTAAGTCGATAGTCTCTGTTCTTTGCAAACCCTACTACGTCACCTGGCCTCACGCCCATGAAGTCTGTCTCTTCGCTACCGTACGCGAGTCTCCCCTTGGTGGGTAGCTTATCCTTCAGCTTCACGAGCTCGATACTTTCGCTATCCAGGTCATCAGGTTCCTCTACAGCCTCTAGCAATGTCCACCCACCTAGCGTCTTGATCTTACCAGTCTCTTGACTCTTGTAAGCAATAGCTTGGGAGTTGATGGCTTCGGGATTGTATCTGACAATGTAATGATCATCATCACCAGTAAGCGGCTGACCGCCCTGCATAACAACAAGGTGATGAAAATAAAGGGTGTCTCCTGGCTCCACGCCAGTGTCGTACTTGAACGGTACACATACAACAGGACCCTCGTTAACCCTGTGGCTAAACTCACTGCCCTCGAACCTAGTATCCACGTACAGCTCCTGGCCGCCGCTCAGTTCTATTGTATCCTCGATCAGCTTGTCTAGCTTGACGACGAACAGGTCGAATGTTTTCATTTCTCTTTGATTGAATTTGTTTACCCTCCTTTGTCTTTACTGAGATTTGATCGTCTTGGGCCGCTTGGTTGGCCACCGAAACGTTCTTCACCTTGTAAGACGCACAAACATAAGAAGATTCTACCTGAGATCCTCCCCACTTTGCACAATTTCTTTTCACATTGTGTAGGCAGTTGCCGCAGTTGTTCTTGTTGAGAGCCTTGACGTAGGCCTCAGGCAATGCTTCGGGGATAGCTCTTCCGCTGGGATACCGTCTACTCATCAGAAGTCTAGATCAAACTCCACCATGGATGGCATGTTGTCAATAGACTTCCAGAGCACCTGTCCGTCCTCTCTCTCGATGTACACAAGGTATCTCTTCATCTTGTGTCTATGCAGATGCTCGGCATCCATGACGATGGCAGACACGTTTCCGTCCCCCACTCTCATCCCCACGTAGTAGGCCATCCCATCCTTAGGGTTCTGTCCCACCACAATCTTTCTAATCAGTCCTTCCATTTCAATTAAGTGATATACCCAAGCCGTCAAGTAGGTCGTCTAAGTCGTCCTGATTGTGACCTGCTGGGGTAAAGGTTTGTTCCACAAAGTTAAGCACGCTGAGCATTTCGTCCTCGCTATCCATGTTGTAGCTGTAGATAGCCTTGATACGCTGCTCGCCCTCTTCGTCCTCCTCCAACAACCCCGTCACCATCAAGGACAACACCTCCTCCCTGTTACCGTAACTCTCTATGACCTTCTCAACTTCGAAGGCTAGTCGCTGCATCTCTAACAAAAACTCCTCTTTGTTCATATCTTTGATTTGATGGCAATTAGACAAGGATCCAAGAAGAGACTCTTCAGGGAGTTCTCCGTACTCAATCAAAGGTACGTCAAAAGGAACTACCTCAAGAACCTTACGTCCACAGTCAAGCGATTCTGTGTGGATCAAGACATCTACGAGAAGGAGCTGATGTTCATGCTTTGGGCGTACGACCTGGAGTTCTTTACCATCAAGCATGCGGCGGAAGGCACAAGCGTCAAGGCTAACGTGCTGGCACAGAAGACCATATACCCCCTCATGAAGGAAGAGTTCCTGTACAAGCACTTCGACAAGCTCACTCCGTCAGGCACAAGAGAGGACCACCTCTTTAGGGAGGAGACCAAGTACAACTACAGGGTTAGGTATGCGCTCACGCAAAAGGCCAGGCTCTTAGTGCAATCCTTCTACAGGGAGCTAGAGCGTTAGTCTTTAAGCTGCCTGTAATTGGCTGCAATAGCAGATACAAAGTGAGTGGTTGCCGCAAGACCATCGTACACCTTTATGTCAAGAAGCTTTCCATTTAGACCATTGCTAGCACCATCGCCGCACACCTGTGTTAAGTTAAAGTTTCCGTCATAAAGAGACTCGCTCTTGGTTGCTATCAAGTCTCCGTTGATGTTGTAGAAGAGAACATCATCATCATTCTCGTTGACAATAATTAGTGCCTCTACGTCAGATCCAAACGTGTAGCTTACAGTACTGTTGTCTGTGTTATTGGTAGGTATGGTATCCTCGTCACCACCAGGAGATCTGCTGCTGTTAGGCTCTAGTAATACACCCGCACCTCCAGCATCAATGCCATAGTGAGCGTCATTGTCTGCAGCAGTAAACAACCAAGTGTCTGCTGTGTAGTCCCCATCGACCCAGCAACAAGCTAGTGTGTATGGATTACCAGCCATGTTTACACTCGTAGATAGCGTAAGGGAGTCGTTACCATCAAACTCCATGGCAGCAGAAAATCCGTTCAGCTTTGCATTTGTAGTTCTGTCCTTAATCTTTGGCCGTTGAGCTGAGGTACCGTTGGCACCATCTCTTGTTGTCGAAGTCTTTGAGTTAGATAGCTTTGTACTACCTCCAATGACAGTGTCATTAGAAAGATCGTTTTGACCGTACACGCAGTAATGAAGTTCTAATGCCATGGTTGTTATGATTTAGGTGCTATATCTACAATTGCCGATGTTAACCCGTCAGAGTCTAAGAACCCGTCAGCCTTAAATATTACTGTCACTCTAAATTTCTGAGTCTGGTCGGCGCTAGTTGGATCTACATCAATAGCCCCTGAGGTGTTGGTGAGGTCGATGAGGGATGAACCGTTGTTATTAAGAAAACTGGCAGCGTCACTGTCAGAGGTAGCTTCCGAAACAAACACATTCGATCCAGACGTGCTGATGAAAACGTTGTAAGTGCCTACGCCTGTGGCAGCAACAGTGGATGCACCAGTAATTCTTTCAAATGTCAGCTGGACTTTTAGCTGCACAGGGGTGTCCAGAATTTGGCCAAGAGAGGTACCGCTCGAAGCACTAAACAAAGAAGCTATGTTCGTATTAAGGATACCTACAAAAAGGAAGACGTTTTCGTCATCAGGTCGGCCCTGAAGGACTATAGACGCAGGAGCATCCAGCTTAATTGGTGCAGATGGTGCACCACCATGACTTAATGATTGACCTAGTCCTAGCATTACTCAAAGATTACTTCGTAGAACGTCTTGCCATTATCATCCCTCTTAGCCTTAAGACAGCGGCCACGATTATCGCCACCGTGAACATAACTAACGTGCACCCAATCAGGATTGTCTTCATCACCAAACTCCCACACCATCTGATCAAACTCAAGGTTGTTGAGAATATACCTGAAGATGTCACCATTCGTTGTGCCCCCGTATACATCTGCATCAAGGTCGAGTGCGCGTCCCTCCATGTGCTGACTACGCTTTGAGCCACCGATCGCCTCGTTGAGCTCAGGGGAACGATAGCCGCTCGACACGTATACAGGAACTCCGATACCGTCGCGCAGAGGTTGAAATACATGCTTTGCAACGGCCTTAAGATTTTCGATAACCCATTCCTCATGTGGTTGATTGTTTACCCCAAGCCTCTTTGCCGTTTCGCTTCGGAGGCATTCCTTTAGTGATAGATTTTTTGACAGCTTCATTCTGTAGTCTTCTCTTTTCGTTTTCTACGATAGGGTCCTTTCTCTTCTTCTTTGGGTTAAAGTAATGCTTGTTCATTCACACTCGTTAACACCAAACATTTGGAAAAGAGAAACATTCACCATATCATAGTATCAGAGTTCAAAGATAAACAATTACAATCATGCGCTACACACTCATCATCCTTGCTGTCATCAGCACCACATCATTCGGTCAAACCCTCAACGACATCCTTGACGGCACCACACAACCCGACCCGTCCCTTGCGTTCGAGTCATTCATCATGCAGACGATGGTTCCGCAGAACGGAACGCCTGACGAGGTGGTGGTATGGAAGTGCAATGGTATTGACCACAACGATACCAACTGCTTCAACGACATCCTTGACATGAGTTCCGATGAGATTGATCCCGTCATGTACGCCTTCTACCCTCAGGGTCGTGACACCCTGGAGCTACCTATCTTCGAAGAAGGTGCTTACTTGATCCAATGCCTAAGCTCTTCTGGAACCCCTATGGGTGAGAGTACAATCATTATGATGAACGACAACTTCATCGACAATGGATTCGACACTGGACACTACGGGTACGAAAACGGCCTGGTCGTTTCAACCAAGCCGCTTCGTGTTGGTCGAGACCACACAGAATTTGTATGCTTTAACTAAGAGAAGCCCCGCAAGGGGCTTTTTTTTTACATGTTTCGACGAGCGGCAAGGATGCGAGGAAGATCTCTGCTTCTTTCGTAGTCGACTACACCGATACCAAGTCTTTTCTGCAGTGCGGCCATGTCCTCTCCCTCCATAGCAAGAGCCATTCTCAGTCTCCTCTTGTAATCTTCTTCCTGCATGCCTGGGGCGATGAAAGCTCCTTCACTTCTTCCAGCCTCTACACCCATAGCCCTTAGCATGGCAGGGGCGTCTTCGTAACCAAACTCCTTCATAGCAGATTTAAGGTCCATGACCCTAGGATCCCCTCCCTCTTGGGGCAAAGCGATAAACATCTTCTCACGTCCCGATATCAAACCCTTGTCATCGGGTCTGTTCTCGTAACCGCTCATCACGAAAGCTTCGCCAGGGTTAAAGGATCTTCCTCCGTCCTGATACTTTAAGGGCTTCTTTAGTACGCGATACTTCATCGTCCCATTCGTCTACGGTTGTCGGCAAAGATCAATTCTGCAGTTTCATTGTCAAATTCTGTAAGAATATTATCTCTTTGTTCGCCTGAATATTGAGAAGCAATCTGCTGTCTCAACCCTCTCCTTTTCTCAACCAAGGACATATTGTCGCTACCAAGTCTTTCGATTAGTCTACCAACTTCACCCTCCGTGGCAGGTATTCCATGAGGTCCACTTTCTCTGTAGTCCACACCCCTGCCATGCTGCGGAAGGGTGAACTTGACTCGTGGGTTGCTTCTTTCTATTTGACCAGAATAATAGCCATAAGGATCGGAAAGTCTGTCCGCTTCAATGTCGAGGTCTCTTCGGCTCATCTCTCCCGTAGCCCTTGGATCTCGGAGCATGGGGTCTGGGAGTCCCTGCTCTCTCCTCTTTAGATCCTCAATCCTTTCAAACTCCTCCTTTGTAAGGAACCCTCCTCCATCCTGATACTTCATACCCATGGCGGCTTTGTTCTTCTTCTCGAAGTGCTCAACCAATGCTTTAGGCATCTTACCGCCATCTTGGTACTCGTTAGGCTTGCGCATCATTCCGCCGCCCATCATCATGCTCTTTAATGTTCTCATGCTGTAGCTACTACGTATTCTAGGGTAATGTTTACTGCGTCATCAGCCTTAACCATGATCTTGTCAATCTTAGCCAAGCTGATACCCACTGTTCCGTTTGCTGTGATGGATGGATTTGTTGCTGTCATGTTCGCGTCCATCAGCGCGTTG